>APMI01006011.1_pt1 | contig 27219 bp, 20 predicted proteins | sample 667938 | NCBI WGS metagenome assembly APMI01 (sample SAMN01084076, study PRJNA167559) | wastewater metagenome | biome: Wastewater | place: Denmark: Ejby Moelle, Odense | collected 2011-11-28
ATTGAAGAAGCGGATCGCAGCATGAAGACCGTCCGTTGTGCGATCTACACCCGCAAGTCCTCCGACGAAGGACTGGAGCAAGGGTTCAACTCGCTCGACGCCCAGCGCGAAGCGTGTGCCGCCTACATCCTATCGCAGGCGAGCGAGGGCTGGTCTGCCCTTCCCGACATCTACGACGATGGCGGCATCTCGGGCGGGACGCTCGAGCGCCCTGCCCTGCAACGGCTGCTCGCCGATGTCGCTGCAGGCCGCATCGACATCATCGTCGTCTACAAGGTCGACCGGCTGACGCGCTCGCTGCTCGACTTCTCGAAGCTGGTCGAGGCGTTCGACAAGGCAGGCACCTCGTTCGTGTCGATCACCCAATCGTTCAACACCACCACCTCGATGGGACGCCTCACCCTCAACATGCTGCTCTCGTTTGCCCAGTTCGAGCGCGAGGTCACCGCCGAGCGCATCCGGGACAAGATCGCCGCCTCCAAGGCCAAGGGCATGTGGATGGGCGGAACGCCTCCGCTCGGCTATCGCCCCGATGGACGGACACTGGCCATCGTCGAGGAGCAGGCGGCGCTCGTGCGCGAGATCTTTGCGCTTTATCTTCAACTGGGTAACGTGCGGTTGGTGACCGGGCAGTTGCTGCGGCAAGGGGGCCGGTCACCAATCCGCACGCGTGCTAACGGCACAACGTTCGGCGGATGTCACTTTACCCGCGGGCAGCTCTACGCGATGCTCAGGAACCCGATTTACGTCGGCGAAATCGCGCACGGCGCGAAGCGCTATCCCGGACAGCATCCCGCGATCATCGACCGCGACACATGGGAACGGGTGCAGACACTGCTTGCCGCACATGTCCAGGGCCGCCGCGCCGGGGCCGAAGCGCGGCCGAGCATCCTCGCGGGCAAGATCGTCGACGAAGCCGGGGAGCCGCTCATCGCGACGCACGCCTGCAAGGGGACCAAGCGCTATCGCTATTACGTCAGTCGCGATGGCCATAAAGGCACCGGATTGGCGCTCAGGGTCCCAGCACGTGAGATCGAGGCGTTGGTCAAGGAGCGTGTCGCCGCGCTGTTCGATGATCCGGTCGAGTTGATCGCGTTGGCGGAGCTCGAGCCTACGCCCGCATTGGTCGCGACGATCGACGAAAACTGTCGCGCCATCTCGGGATCCATCCAGGACCGCGCCGGCGCGCGACTGGCAGAACTGCTGACGCAAGTTCGGGTTGGGAAGGGCGGGATCGAGATCGACCTGGCGCGCCCGACAATCGCGAAGTTGTTGGATGCCGAGATCAACAGCGAGAGCGCGATCGTGACCCTCAGGTCCGACGCGCGACTGACGCGGACCGGCATGGTCGTGCGCCTCGTGCATCGCGACGGACAGGCGGCAACCACGTTACCGCCAGATGCCGCTTTGCTGCGGCTGCTCATCCAGGCGCGCAAATGGTGGGCAGTCCTTCGCGAGGGACAGGTCAACGTCACCACGCTGGCAAATCAGGAAGGCGTGACCGCGTCGTGGCTGACGCGCGTGCTGCGGCTTGCGTTTCTGTCACCGCAGATTGTCGATGCAATTACCAACGGCACGCTGCCGCCACGGTTCGACGGACTGGCGATGATCAGGCCTGGCGCCGTCCACTCACGCTGGCGTGAGCAGAATGCTCAATACCTAAGGTAAATGCCCCGGGTTGGGGCGTCCCACCCGGATGTCGTTTCTATACAATGCGTCTCAGGGTGCGTTGCATATCCACCCGGGTGCGACCCGAAGTCACGAGAGTGATTTCCCCTCAAGCCCGGCGTATTCCGCCGGGCTTTTTTTACCCAGCTGCCAAGACCTGAAGCTGCAGGGGCCCTATTCGATCAGATAAGGCTTGTCCCGGCGAACGACCTGTCCGGCGGTCGCGCCCGCGGCGCCGCTCGCCGTTTCACCGATGATCTCGGTGTAGATGTCGCCGGCGCCCGTGCGCGCACGTGCGATCGAGGGTTCCACCAGGAACAGGTCGATCCACTTGTCCACGGGCACGTTCGTCGAGCTTCCGTTCACCGAGTTCGCGGTGCAGTTGACGACAGCGGCGGAGATACGGCGTCGATCGACAGTGGACGTACCCGGGACCGTCCCGCTGCCATAGCCCTGGATCGCGCTGCAGATGGGCGCGCCCGATGATGTCAGCGCGTTCGCGCCATTCCCACTCGCGACCCGCGAAGCGAGGACCGTCCGCCCGCCGACGGTCGTGCCTCGGTTGGCAATCTCCCACTGGTAGACCGCATAGCGCGTCGGCGCCGTGCCCAACCCGGTGTTCGCCTGCCATTGCGCTTGCGTCCAGCCATAGTTCACCCGGAAATAGGCATCACGGTCCCACAGGCCATTGCCGATCGGTGTCGAGCAATAGCCCGTCGTTCCAGAAGTCACCGCGTGGCACATGTCACGCGGATGTCCCATCGCGAGCGGCGTCGTGGTCGTCGGCAAAGCCGCGGTCGCAGACGTCGGCAAATATTGACCGGCCGCGTCGACCTCCTGCCACCCTTGGTTGTGAATTGCGCAGGCATTGTTGCCATTCGCATTCCCGGGCCGAACCAAGTCCTTCACCGAGTTGATCGATGACGGGCAGGCACCCCCTGTCGGGCACGACTGGTTTGAATCATAGATGTCGAAGCGGGTATTGAGGGCGTCGGTCACGCTGACGCTCGCGCCGGGCTTGGTATTGACGCCAGTCTGGCCGATGCAATCACCGGGAGGCGTGTCCCATCCAAGCGCCTCGCGGAGGCCCGGGGCACCGTTGCTCCCGCCGCCGGTGTTCAGATAGCCGAAGTTGCCCGGTGCCCAGCTGCCACCCCCGTTGCCTACAGAGACGAGTTTCAGTCCGTATCCGATCCTCCCGCTCGCGTTGAACGTCGAGTTCGCGTTCACCTCGTCCGGGTTGCAGATCATCACTGGCGGGACCTTGCAGATCGCGGTTCCGAGACCAGCCACGGCAAGGCCGGAGAGGTTACCCGAGTTAAACAGGCCCATGAACGGGGTCAGGGCATAAACCGCAACACGCGCGTCGACCGCGACGCTTACGAACTTGGCCGTCGCGTCGGACGTGGCTGCGGTGTTGGTCGTGTCGTTGGTGTAGGAGCTGTAGAATTTGATGCTGCGGCCCGCGGTTGCCGCGCAGCCGGACGTGGTCGCGATACCGACGTTCAGCCCGGACGCGTTGCCGTCATTTGCGAAATGCGTCTGATTGGTGATCATCGACCGCGCGGCCGCGATGGCGCGATTGCACGCATTGGTTTTGCCGTCGAGCTGTGTGGCCGCTGCGAGCGCTGCCTGGTCCGCGGCGTTCTGCAACTCGCTATCGAGCGACATCATGCGAGAATAATCGATCGCGAGGCCGCCAAGCATCACAAGGCCGAAGAGTGAAAGTGCAGCTGTCGCAGCAGCAGCGCCGCGTTGGTTGCCAAGCAGCCTGGCGCTGCTGCCCGGCGTTCGTTCAACCTGTGCGAGCCTGCCTCCGTACCGCATCCTTCAACAACCTTGTTTCCACCATACACAGGACATCACTGCTCGGCTTGGCGACCTCCAAACCAAAGTCCTGACCTCGACAATGATGAGCGCTCGATGCGACCCGAAGAGCTCTTGATAAGCAAATACCAAAATCTTGGTCGCCTTTGAATATGTCGATAAGACATATGATTATGGCTATAGAATTAACTATGGTCTGTTTACTTCTCTATGTCGCAAGTTGTACTGTATGCGTTGGAGGCCCACCTATAGACTGTTTAAGTCCATTTGGTTGGACCGATCTGACTGAGCTAGGATTGATCTGCCCCGAGACACGCTCAATCTGCGCCAGCGTCCGCCTGGGTGAGCAACAATTTTTCCTTTGCAGCCGTTCGGGACCTCGAGATCACGTGGTCGATGCCTTGAATGGTAATCGCAATCGTTCCCTGCTCGGTCACCTCGATGAAGCCTTTCGATTTCAAGTACCAGAGATGGAACTCGAAAAGCTCGTCCGAGCACGCCAGCATCTCCATGACGTAGTATCCGACGACTCCTGCGTCCTGCGCACGCTCACGTCGTCGCTTGTAGAGAAGCAGCAGGATTTTTTCATGCGCCTCCGCATCGTCGATCGCCGCCAGCTCATCCAGCGCCGAGCGCGTTCGGGAAGTAAACCGCGCGCCCGGAACGGATGCATAATAGCGCTGATCGTATTCTGCGCGCCGATCAGGATTTTTGAGCACCCTGAATGCGTCGATGACAGCGCCGAACTTCACGACATCCGTCGTCTCGGTATGATCGGGATGGTATAGCTTGGCGAGATGACGATAGGCGGCCTCCAGGGCCTTTGGCTCGCAATCCGGTTCGACCTGCAGGACCGTGTAATAGTCAACGAACGGTTCGGCTTCGCTCATCGCATTACCATTCGCGGCGAAACCGCCGGCACTCGTCTGCGAGCCCCCTTAATCAAGCTCGGCGATTCTGAAACTGCCCGTACGTTCGTGACCCGTGAAGCGGTGCGGCAGGCGCGTGACAAGACGTACTCACCCCAACCCACCCTGGTCGCTTGATCACCATTCAACATAAGGTTCGCAGGCGATACCGTCGTTGTCCGCATCGAGCGCCCGCCGATATCCAGGTTGGCCGCGCATGATCGGTGCCGCACCTGCGGCGCGCGCTGACGCACAGTCGCGGTAATAAGTGAAGTTTCGCATGGTCTTCGAAAGCTGCGAGATTGTCGGGATTGACCTGAACGTCGACCGAACCGCGGTCCAATGGGTCGCGACCATGCCTGCCGCGAAAACGCAGCATGCAATCACTGCCGTCAGCAAAAACGAGGTTCCCGACGCCCGATCACGTTTGTCGTTCAGCGCATAGGTTCGTCCGTTCAAGCCACCCTCCATTTTCAGCAGCTTGACGACGGAAGGCGGGGCCGAGTCTATTTGTCGTAAGTGATAGAAATATGCCGGATTGTTTCATTTTGGGGAATGAGCGCTGGCTATGCGCTGATGCAAAGAGCAGCGGCAGGCGGGCAAAGTTTGGTAGCCCGTTGCGCCCCCTTTTTCATGCAGTAGGCCGCGATGCCAGGTCACGGCATTGAACTGGCTATTGGACAGCGTGACAAGTCGGCGGCACGCGCAAACGCAAACGGCAGCCACGCTTATGAGCGCAGCTGCCGTCCGTTGAGGTTTGTTGGAATTTTTAGCTGAATGAAACGTGCGCGATCTGACGACGACGGCGTGCAGCAATGCCGATGGCACCGAAACCACCGATCATCATCGCCCAGGTCGCAGGCTCAGGCACGGCGGGAGGCGTTCCCGTCGAGTAGAGAACGGCATCCGAGCTGGCGTTCAGGTTCAGCAAGAACGTGTCCAGATTCGTGCCGGCGTTGAAGCGATAGAAAGCCGTCGCATTTCCGGGGCCACCCTGGCCATTGCCGAAATGCAGGCCAACGTACGTGATACCGCTGAGCGGCGTCGTGAAGTTCACGGTCGTATTACCGCCAAGGCCCGAGATCTTTTCCAGCGAGTTGAACGTGCTCGTGTTGAACACGAAGCCCAAGGTCGCGAGAGCCGTCGCCTGGTCAGCCAGATCGGCAGCATTGTTGCTCAGGATCTGACCCTGATAAAAGCCCGCACAAGCCGCAGCCGTCGGCGAAATGTTCGTCGTCGCACACGGCGTTCCCGGGATGAGCGCTGCCGACGCCGGCGCTCCCACTGCCAATGCGGCAAAAGCCGCCGCCGCAACCAGAACTGTCTTCTTCATTTCAAAATTCCCCAAATCCACTGAGACTGAACCCCCGCCCAAATCTCAATCAGTGAATTGTGCAGTACAGCATCAATGTGACGCGAAGAAGTCCGAAACGACTATATCCTTGTATGTCTACTGTCTCAAAGCAGCACGGAATCAATATAAATGTGCTGATATTGGTAAAACACTATATCTAAAGATATACTATTGAGTGAATTTTGCAGCCGCCCAACAGCTTGGCATGATCGTGAACGGGGGTGATTCGGGTTGTTTCGGCTACGATACAGTTCTTCGAAGATAATATGGAGCGGCCTACACTTTGAAAACTTTAGGGGCATCTCCGCGAAACGCGCAGAGCATGATCATCGTCGCCGAGAATGGGGCGGGGCGATCTCTCCGTCGGCAAGCGACCGCCCCTGTTGCGCCGGGCGGGGTTAGGCCGAAGCAGCAACAGCGCGATATTGTCTCAATTTGAGACAATATCAATCTATCGATAGCGATAGAGCCAATCCAAAGTTTGAGAGGCAAAGCGCTCATCGAAAATGAGATCTTTCCTACCACCGCTCGTTAAATTGGGTCATGCGCAAGGGCGAGCGCAGCACTCCGGCAAACACCCCGGGAGTGCTACACAAACGAACGGCGTCGAGAGTGCAGGGTCGGATCCGATTGACCGATAAGGAGGATATAGAGCGCTATATTTCATTTCGTTATCCAAGATCTTAGCCTTCGCAAATGTCAGATGATTTTGACCGGACATATTTTGCGGCGTGCGCCAGTGCTGCGCGACGGAAAGCGGCCGCAAGTAAAGATCCTGCGTTTCGCGACGCTTTCCTGGAGGTTTCTGCCGGTTTTGCGAAGCTGGCAATGATGACGGCGTGTTCAGAGCGTGAAGCTAGCCCAGCGTGCAGGTCTGAAATGAAGGGCCCTATTTTCGCAATGAACGCACGCGTTGCTGATCTAATTAGCCTGGAGCAAAGCGATCGAGACAGCGCGTTGTTCGGTGCAGAGTTGCTCCGGATCGGCGCGCTACAGGATATTGCAAACGGCATTGATGATCCGCAACAGTTAGCGGACGCGGCTCTAAGAACGGTCGATGTCGATCTGGGAGGTCGATAAGCGAAAATGCGTGAGGCACTTGTCGTAAACGCCGGATATTAATCGTCATGCACAAAGAGTTTGGGCTCGCTGACAAAGGGGCTAGAAATGCCAGCGAGCCCTGCGACCCGAATTGCCGAGTGAGGTCGACAACCAAACGGTAACGGCGAGTTCCGTCGAGAGTTCCGGCCTCACGACGATCGGTAAGACGAGCAAAGGCTTCAAGGCGGGAGCGAGCGATGACCAGACTTGAGCTCATCGAACATGTGCTAAAAGATTTTCCGCTACTATCCCATGACGAGGTCGACACCGTCGTTCGGCTGTTTTTCGATAATATTGTCGAGCAGCTGGCGTCGGGCGGCAGCGTTGAACTTCGCGGGTTTGGCTCGTTTTCGACGCGGCAAATCCGAGAACGAACGGGACGCAATCCGAAAACTGGCGAGGCAGTGAAGGTGAGGCCGAAAAAGAAGCTGCACTTCAGGCCGGGCGTCGCACTAAAAGGGTTGTTAAACACGTCGCTATAAACGGCGGCTGCTTGACATCAACAGTACTGAACGTGGGCGGCCCTGCCGCTCACTAGGCTAAACGCCCAGGACAGCGGCAATGAATGGGATGAGTGCGCGTTCCACCTTGTTCCGGTCGGCGTTGGCACGAGATACATAATAGTCACGGGAACTAGAGTTCGACATTGTGGTCACCTGCTGGAAAACGGGAGCACTGCGGTGTCTCAGTCCGCAGCTCGTCAAACAGGTGCGGCAGATAGCAGCTCCAGACTCTGCCAGAGCGGAGAACGCGATCCCACGTCAGCCATCGCAGACGTACGGGAGTTTGAACGCCGTATAGTGGTCGCTCGCGGGAACAGCTGAACAGGCCGGTAAGCCAGGACATTGCTGAGCGAGGAACGTAATGGCCTTCGGCCGCGCTGAGGTATACACCGATCTTGAGCTGACGAAGGAGATACCTGCGATCTCGTCCAGCCAGGAGCGCGCCATGCCTCGCTATTTTTTCCATGTGACTGACGGCGCATATGACGCAGACGATCATGGCGAAGAGCTTGAGAATGTGACCGCAGCAAAGTGCCACGCCGTCAAATACGCCGGGGAACTGATCTGCGAAGCGCACGAGCGCTTCTGGGACCACGGCGAATGGCACATGACGGTGACCAACGACACTCAGCTAACTCTCTTCACCTTAACGCTCGTTGGCTTCGAGACATCCGCGATCAGCGCGCCAAAATAACTGCCCTGATACATTCTCGTGCGTTGGGGGAGGCGTGAAAGCTGTCCCGCAAGGACTGCTAAGACAGACGCGTTGCTCGTAGCAGCGTAAGAAGATGCTCCACTCACCGCCGGAATGTCTCATAATGGGACGCCGGCAGAACGTGTCGATTTTGTCCAATATGGCCAAGTGCTAACTGGATACCGGTTCGACCGCGACCCGGAATCACGCGAGTGATTCTCCTCTGCCCGGCGAAAGTCGCCGGGCTATTTTTTTGCGGCACCCATTGCGTTGTCAGCCTTGAGCGGACGCCTTCGCCCTAACGTTATGCCCAAAGCGTCGCGCCCGCATCGCCTGTTGGTGGCGCCGTGCCTCAGCCACCGCCCTCCTCGTTGCATCGTTCGTTTCGCGTGCCTGGCAATGGCGTTCTTCAAACTCCGCTTTCTGCTCCCACATTTCGGCCGCGCGTAAATGCCGCTCGCACACATTGGGTAGCAGAGACGCATCGGCTGCACGGCGCTCGAGCGCCGCGTTATCCCGGTAGAGATTGGCACGTTCCAGCATTTCGACAGATCACCCGCGAAAATTGAATCGCGTCGCCTTTGAAGCAATTAGATCCGAAGTGATATGTTTTCGATTTGACGCAACCGCTCAATGATTTTGCTTCTGCGAGTGCGCCCACTGGGCTGGCGATTAAAGCTTTGGCGAAACGCACAATTTCAACAGATCGGCGCCCCGGTCCTTGCATGCGAATAATAGCGTTCGCGAAAGCGCCAATTGCGCCGGCCTTTTCGACCAGAAACCATAATCCAAGCAGGACGAGTCCGGGCCAGGCTGGGCCATACCGATCATGAAATGCCTGCCGGTCAAACGCTTACGACGGCGACGCAACGTACTTCCTTGAGAACGCTAATCCTTGCAACGTGGCATGCCGCTCGTGATCGCAGGTGCCGACTTCGACCCACTGCCGCGGTAACCGGGCGGAGCACTGATGCAGTAACCGGAGGCGGTGTTTGCCGGAAAGAGTGCAACGCCGTTTCCGTACGAGGGCGACACGGCAACTGCGAATGCCTGTGACGACGCTGCGACAGGCGACCTTGCAATGACGGGCGACGCAGTTGGTGCGGGTGCGGCGGAAGCCATCGGCATGGATGTTGCCGGGATCTGGACCGGCATATCCTGGGTCGTGTGCGCAACCAGCTCCCGACCCTCTGGAATAACCGCGGTCCGCCCGGTTACGAGCGCGCTGAAAATGCCGACCGCAATGACCGCGCCGACAGTTGCGACTGTGTTGCCCTCGCCTTCCTGGCGGAACTTGCCCTCGATCGGGATACGGAAGCCGCCAACATCAATGTGCTTTAGCGCGATGTCCATCTTGCCGGACTTCCCGAACGCGCCCTTGTGAGTCATCCAGGTAATCTCACCTATCCCGCGCGCACCGCGTGGGATGATCAGGTAATGGCCCAAATACACGTCCTGTACCACGCTCAGCGAGAAGGTTTCTCCTTCTCGGTTCCGTTTGCTCGTAATCTCGTTGTTCATGCGCAGCGTGATTTCGGTGTTGGCAGGCAACATAATCTGGTTGGGTTGAGGAATCTGTGCAGTCAGCACTGGTCCGGGCTGAGCGGCTCCGACGTCCGACTTCGCCGTGCCTGCAACAGCCAGCAAGGCGGCCGCGCAGACGAGCAACGTCATCCGATAAGAAACTATCCTCATTTTCACATCCCCCGATGCGGCTGATTAAAAATCGAACCGCCGAGGGTGTCTATATATCGTTGGATATAGTGACGCCTATGTAGAACTGGAGTCCCCGTTTCGGACGGAACTGAATTGCCGCTGCAAACCAATATACCGGTGGCTCGGAGCGTGAATAATTGCTCTTGCTTGAAGTGCGAACGCACACTTACATTCTCGATTACCGCTGAAATTAGCGCGGGCTCATGTTCAATTTATCGACAGTTCTTCGACCAATTTTGGCCGATCACAACGGTAAGGAGCAAGACTTCCATGATCCGAAGAATTCATCTTCCGATCGAGCGTCCCAGCGACGTCATCAGTCATCTCGGAGCGCCGACCCATTGGCAACCCGGACGCTCGGCCAAGCTGGCGGCCGACACCTGGTTCAGTTGCAATTCAGTTCCGCCTGTAGTTGCCGCAACACTGGTGAGCGATCCCGTTTTCGCAGGAGCCGAACTTCTCGACGCCTTTCTCGAGAGAAGCGTCGATCTGGGCGATGGCGAGCGCCCCAGCCAGACCGACGTCATGGCCATCGTTGGCATAACCGGGGGTATCGGCATCCTCGCGGTAGAGGCAAAGGTCGACGAAACCTTTGGCCCCACGGTCGCCGAATGGCTGGCGGACAAGAAAAGCGACGCGTCCAAAAAATCCGCGAGATTGCAGTTTCTGTGCGAACTCCTCGGTCTTCATTCCAGCACCGTTGGCGATCTTCGGTACCAACTCATTCACCGTACAGCGTCGGCCGTGATCGAAGCACGGCGCTACCGGTCAACAGAAGCCGCAATGATCGTACACAGCTTCTGTCCCAAGGCGTCATGGCTCCACGATTTCCGCGCCTTTGCAAACGCCATGGGCCTCGCAAATGCAGCGTCCGGCACGGTGACAACTGCAAAACTCTGCGGCGAGGTAAGATTGCGGCTGGGTTGGGTTGCGGATCCGGCGATCGGGCCATTCGAACGACTGAGAACGCCGCGCTCGGTCGTATCATTGACCGAGCTTGGCCGTGTGCAGCTGTCAAAATCGTTCTTCATGCGCGAGATGCTCTATTCCGAAGTGGCCATGATTCACGGTCTCAACAACGCGCCTGACTTTCCGGATGTCGCGATCGAGGCGGGGAAGCGGCTGTGCGAGGATCTGCTCGAACCACTGCAAGAACGATGGGGCAGGATTTCCATCCGATCGGCGTATCGTTCGCCGGAGGTAAACGGCTTTTGCAACGCTATGCAGAAGGCGGGCAAATCCGGGTACACCTGCGCCTCGAACGAGGCCAACCACTCCCGACATATCTGGGATCAACGCGACGGCCACGGCGCATTGGGCGCTGTTGCCTGCGTGGTGGTGCCGGCTTTCTTGGAGGAGCACCAGCAACCCGGCGACTGGCGGATCATGGCCCGCTGGATCCATGAAAACCTGCCTTACGCAGAACTGGAATTTTTCCCGTTCCGCTGGGCCTTCAACATCGGCTGGCACGAACGGCCCACTCGGACGATCAGCAGTTACGCCGAACCAAAGGGACGCTTTGTACCATGAGGCAATCACTGCTCGAGTGGCGGCGGGGATCGCGATCCAGCTTCGCGCTGACCACTGACATTGGGGTCTATGCGCTGTTTCTACGAAATGGCGCCGTACTACCGGGTATCGTGGCTGGCGTGAACGGCCTCATCTATATCGGCCTCGCAGCCAACCGGAACGGACTGAAGGGGCGATGCCACTTTGATGCGCGCACACGCAATCACTCACCGCGCAAGAGCCTTGCCGTCCTGCTGAGGGAGCAGCTGTCGCTCACCCCGGCCTTGATAACCAAGCCGAACGCGTCCGACACCTGGGGGCTCGACGCTCAATCCGACGCGCGGCTGAGCGCGTGGATGCACGCCAATCTCGAGCTTGCAATCGAGGTGTGTTCCGACCCCGATGGCCGGGAGACCGAACTGGTCAGTCGCTACGCCCCGCCGCTCAATCTGACGAAATGCATTCAAACCGATCAGCATCGCCGGATTTCACAAGCGCGCGCAGCCGTCATGGCGGAATTGCAGGGGCGGCCGGGGAGGATCGGAGCTGACAGTCCCGCCCCCGGAACCAGGCACGCCAAGCCGGCTTCGGTTTCAAAAAGTAGCACCGCCGGGGTTACGCGAGGATTGTCGTCGGCAGCACGAAAGATTGTTGGCGCGGAGATCGACACGGCGGAAGCGATCGCAGCCCGCTATGACCTCAACGCCAAGAGCTACCGCCAGCGGCTACGGATTTCCATTCCCTGGTATTGCAAGCCGCAGGATTGGACCTTCCCCGTCGATAGCGTCGAGTGGCGAGACATGATCGCGGTTGCGGAAAAAATGTCTGCGTGATCCACCAGGCGTCTGCCAACTGCGAAGGCTGCTTCGGTGCACTTTGCGCCAATGACTTCAGCCGTCTTGAAGGCACTCCTAGCAGCTCAATGTGCCGTATCGTTCGACAGCAAACCTGCTCTGGTATTGTGCGCAGGACAGATCGCGTCCGCTCGAACGGCCAAAGGCAAAGGTCCGTCCGTAGCGATCGATATCGATCCCGCGGCATTGCACGTCAGATCCTGCCATCAGGCGCTCACTGCAAGCTCGGTGGAGCTCGGTGGAGCTCGCAAAGTCGAGCTAATTCGCTTACTTGTATTGCGCAAGAGATGCGGACCGAACAGGGACTTCGCCGGGGGATGTGATGAGTTTTGCCTATTGGCGAAAATGCGACTTCCAACTCCATACACCCCGCGATCCCAATTGGACCGGTGGGCGCCCGATCGGGATCGGGATGGACCTGGATGGGCAGCTGGCGACCGCGGACGACGTTGATCGAGAGCGGCAGGCTTGGGCCGACCGCTTCGTCGAGCGGTGCGTCGCGCGTGGCTTGGAGGCGATCGCGATCACCGATCATCATGAGATGATCATGGTGCCCTATGTCCAGCAGGCCATCGCCAATCGCAAGGCGGCCGAGCCGGCTTTCGATCTCTGGCTGTTTCCAGGGATGGAGCTGACGGCGCGGCACGGTGTGCAATGCCTGATCCTGTTCGACGCAGATCTCGCCGAGAACTGGCGGCGCGAAGCGCAAGGTAAGTTGGGCATCGTGCTCGCCGATCTTAATGACAAGGCGCTTCAGGCTCGTAGTGTCACGCAACTCAACTGCAGCTATCCCGAAATCGCCTCTGAACTCGATACCGTCCCAGGGCTGGTTGGGCGATACATCGTTCTACCGAACGTGTCGCAAGGCGGCCGTCACACCGTTCTTCGAGACGGCGATCATGCCGACTTCAAGAAGATGACCTATGTTGGCGGTTATCTCGACCATGGTCAGACGTTCGACGCAGTTGGCGCTACGAATCGGACGCGGCTGTCGGGCGACGACCCACGGTGGGGTGATCGCTACATCTATCCGATTCCGACATCGGATTCGCGTTCTGCCGATATGGCCAATGTCGGTACGAACAATTGCTGGATCAAATTGGCGGCACCGACGGCAGAGGCGATCCGGCAGGCTTTTCTCGGCTATCGGTCCCGGATCTCTATCGTGCGGCCGACCCTTCCCAATCTCAGCGTCACAGCCATCCGCCTGACCGGGTCCACTGTGCTCTCGGACGCCCGGCTGCTGCTCAGCCCCGAACAGAACGCCTTTATCGGCGGGCGGGGCAGCGGTAAAAGCAGCTATCTCGAATATGTCGCCTTTGGCCTGGGGCGAAGCTGCTTCGACCTCAAGAAGAATGAGTATAGCGGGAGCGACCGCAACGCCGCGCTGATTAAGGACACGATCCTCAGCGCCGGGGCGAGCGTCGAGCTCGACATTATGCAGGACGGTGCGCACTTCCACATCGCACGTACAGGGGGCAACGGCTATCAGCCTCAGATCACCTATCCCGACGGATCGGTGCAGGAGCTTGCGCTGAAGGAGTTACGGTCGCTGTTTCCGGCGGTGGTCTATAGTCAGGGCGAGCTCTCCGAGATTGGCAAGCAGGCCGGTAAACGCGCGCAGCTGTCGGACCTTCTCCAATTCGTCGAGCCAGAGTTCAAACGCGAGGATGACCGGCTTCTCGGCGATATCGCCTCGGCGAAGCTGGCGGTGCGTGGTGCGCTTCAGGCCTTGGTCGAGGCCTGGTCGACACGGCAGGAGCATCACAAGCTCGCGGCCGCGAAGGGGGCGCTTGAGCAGCGGATCACCGCGCTGCGCAAGACACTTCCACCGCAGTCGGACGATGATACGAAGCGGGTCGCGCGATACGACAGTCTCACCGAGTTTGACGGGCGGCGATCCCAGGCGATGACGCAGGTGTCAGCGGTCATGGACGAGCTGACTGAGTTGTGGCGGACCTCGCGGCAACCTGTTGATCTCGCCTCCGAACTTGCCGACGCGGCGGAAATGCAATCTCTTTATGCTGGCTTCAATGCCCAGTTCAAAGCCGGCATCGAGGAATTTGGTAAAAAGCTCGGCGGCATCAAGAAGGAGATGGACGACGCGCATGAGCGGCTCAGTGTGGCTCTCGGCGCGGCAAGAGCCGACCGTGACAAGGTAATGGAGAAACTCGTCGAACACCGGGCCGTGACCGTCCAGCTCGACAATCTTCAGAATGAACACAAGGCGCTGGTCGCGCATATTGGCTCAGTGCAAGTTGCGATGTCGTCTCCTGACGACAAGTTCACAGAACTGACGGCCGCAATCGAAGCCCTCAAGGCCGCCGTTCATGCGAGGGGAGCCAAGACTGCGGCATGGGCGAAGGCGATCGAGACGCTGTCCGATGGTCGGATCGAGGCCGAGCTTCATGTCGATGGAGAATGGACCGAGATCCGCGAAGCGGTTGATCAGGTGAGCGCGAAGTCGGGCTCACAGGAAGGCAGCCGTCAGGCGCAGGTGACCGAGCAGATATCCGCGGCTTCTCCCTGGAGCTTCATCGATGCGATGCGTGCGGACTGCCTGGCGGCTCTACGGTATAAATATGTGGGCGCCAACCTTGCCGGGGATCCGCCGGCCTATACCACTCTTGCACGCACGATTGGCGGCACGGCCAAGACCCTGGCGCAATGCCTGGACCTCATTGATCCCCCGCGGGTCGAAGCGATCGCAATAGCCACACCCCAGCCCGACATCACCCTGTCCTATTGCGACGAAGACAAGAAAATTTCGTTCGAACAGGCGTCAGAGGGTCAGCGCGCCGCAGCCCTGCTCCTCATGTTGCTCGAACAACCGGGGGGCCCATTGTTGGTAGACCAACCCGAAGGTGATCTCGACAATAAAGTGATCTCGGCCGTCACCGAAAAACTTCATGATGCCAAGCAGAGGCGGCAGATCATCTTTGCAAGCCATAACGCCAACATTGTCGTCAACGGTTCGTCGGAGCTTGTGGTCAACATGGACCTAACCGGCGATGGCAAACGCATGATCCACCGCTCGGGGGCGATCGACCACGCCGACGTCTGCGCCACCATCACGGCGACGATGGAGGGCGGCGAAAAGGCGTTCCGTGACCGTAAGACCAAATATGGCTATTAAGCTGCATCAGAGCTGCGTCCACCCGCATTTTTCGTACAAGCGGCGGGTGGCTGAGTCCGCTCTAAAAACCTTCCTAGAGCAGGTCCGCACCCCAATCCGTTGAGTCTCGGTCGATGGGCATCGGCGGCGCCAGTGGCATGCGCGGCGGCGCGGTGCGCCACATCAGCGCGATGTCCTCTGGCGTGAAGCCGTAGGCCCGATTGACGATGTCCGATAGGGTCCGCTCATCGCTGAGCGCCGCGGCGCGTGCCGCACGAGCTGGCTCGGCGGTGTCGGCAAAGGCAGCGCGTAGCTGCGCTAGCCGCGTCGGCGTGATCCCCGCGCGCTTTGGCAGGGCGGCGCGAACAGCCGCGACGAAACCATCGCTGTCGAGGCGGCTGGCTTGCGTTAGTGAAGCGGGAATTTTGCTGAGACCGATTGCGTGATGGAGCCAATCAGCGAGCGAGCGATCGGCCGACCGAATAGTCAACACCGCAGTTTCTAAAGATCCAACGCTATGCTCCATCTCAGAGCGATCGGCGGCCAGCAACGGCGGGACTGGCATCTGCACGAGCTTGAACGCGTCATTCGAAAGCGCCTCATCCTTCATGTGCGGGAAATGACGCCAAGACAGCCACCAAGCAGCAGGCGAATTCAGAGTTGCCGCTATCCATGGATCATCAGTGGCGAGGACATAGGCCTTATTGTTGATGAATAGGCCCGAACGATCCACGCCGTATTGCGGATAGAATTGTATAGCCTGCCAGCACAACTTCGGCTTCGCGAACTCGTCGTAATATCCGCAAGGTCGCAGTTCCCACCAGAAACGACCGTGATCCTCGCGGTGACGCAACCCCTTTAACTTCCCTGTCTTGGGGTCGATTTGACTCTCAAAGCTCTTGAGATGCCGATGGAGACTGGGATAGCTGGCGGCGAATAGCGCCTCGGCTGCCTGCTCAGTTGCTGCGTTCGCCCAAGGCCAAGCGAAGTCACTGCTCGACTTCATCACGATCATCCAAAGCCCTGCCCAATCCGGTAGCCAGCGATCGATGTCTTGCCCACGGAGATAGGGTTTGATGATAGCGGCCGCGCGGCCGTCCTCTGCGATCAACCGTTCCCTGGTAGGGGTGTCGATTAGGAAGGCTTCGTTGAAGCCCGTGAGAACCCCGCGATATGGCTTCACACCAGAATAGTCCGACACCGGTATGCCGTTTGCCCTGATCTTAGTGATCAGCGCGGCGACGTCGGGCGGTTCCAGCGTCCAGGGTTCAGCGGTCAGGCCGTCACGGCGCGCGACATAGCTCGCCGCCTGCACGGCCTCTCCCAACCCACTGCGCGGCACATCGTCGCGTGGGATCACGGCAAGGTCGAACGTTTCGGGCGCCGCGCTGCCGTCGGGTTTGCGAACAGCAATAACACAGGGGAACACATCGGCATCGGGAAAGAACCGCCGGGCGTGGCCGAAATCGGCCATGAACTCGACCCAGGCATCCTCCGCAAACAGCTTCCGCAGCCCTTCGGCGTAGCCAGCCTTCAGCCACTTGTTGGTGACGACATAGGCCATGCGCCCCCCGGGCCGCAGCAGCTTCAGCCCCTGTTCGTAGAAATACACATAAAGGTCGGCGGTGCCGGCGAAACTCTCGTAAGCGCGTTCAAGCGCGGGCTTGATCGCACCGATCATCTCCTGCCGGACATAAGGCGGATTGCCGATCACCGCGTCGAAGCCGCCGGTGCGCCCTGCGGAAGCCAAGTCGCGCCACAGCCCGGGGAAGGCGATCTCCCAGTTGAAGAAGTTATGCTCGCGCGCAAGGGTGCGCGCTTCGCCGACTAGTGCATCGGCGAGCAAGCGCCGCTGACGGTCCGGTGCGACGTCCGGCAGCAGGCTGGTCTGGTCGGCGACTCCGGCCGAGGCCTCCGCCCGGTCCGATGCATCGGCGATCGTCACCGTGCCGGTCGCGATTGCGGCGGGATCGCCGAAGCTGCCTTCAAGAACCATCTTGAACGCCTGCGCGCGCTCGAACCGCGTCTCGTTTTCGCGGGCGCGCGTGATCGCCTTGTCAATACGCCGGGTTGCCGCAGCGACCTTACTCGCCACTGTATCCTCGGTCGCGCCCTTGCGAGCAACTTCCTTCGCGCGTTCCTGCTCGATCACGGACGCGCGGCTCGAGAGCAGCTGGACGCTCGTTTCGCGAACCCGAGATGGCGTGTCGTCGAAGATGCCCATCAACGCGTCGGCCTCGACCAGCCCGAGCAGCGCATCGAGCGGGGCGCTGGCCTCGGCGACCGAGTCGAACAGCGCTTCCGATTGCTTCACTTCGGTGAGGTCGTTGTCCGGGATGTTCTCGATCTCCGTCATCGCGGTGGCGACGTTATCGATCACCGCGAGATGGCTATTGACCATCAACGAGCCCCGGTTTGCCAGCCACAAGGTGGTCGGCCGGACCCAGGCCCCCAGCACGCTATTCCCGCAGCGCAGATGGTGGTCGAGGAACGACAGCGGCGCGCCAACGGTGAAGCTGTGCAGCCATAGCGCGACCTTGGCGAGTTCGACCGCCATCGGATTGAGATCAACGCCGTAAATACACCGCTTGAGGACCATGCGGCGTACAATGTGGGGGTCGTCGAGCTGCTCGGCGACGATCGGCCACCCATGCTCATGTGCGCGCGCCAGGATATCGGCACGCAATGCCGCGACGCGCCCCACCAGAGGCGAGCTGTATCCATCGCCCGCTTCGATCTCCGCGTCGGCGGTCGCCTTCAGCACCTTGTCCGAAAGCCAGTCGATAAGGCTGACGAGGAAGTGTCCGCTTCCCATCGCCGGATCGACGATCTTGAGGTTGAGCATGCGTGTGGCGGGATCGAGCGCGGTGAGTTCCGCCCCGGTGCGGCCTTGCGAAACGGCGCTCGCGAAGTCGGTGACCAGTTCATTTACGAGCGGCCCAACGGCGCGCTCAATGATAAGTCCGACCAGATCCTCTGGGGTATAGTAAGACCCGGAGCGGTGCCGCGCGCTGTTGTCCGGCCGTGGCTGCACGCCACCCGCTCCATCGGCCTCGACTGCATACTCGAGGATCGACTCGTAGATTGAGCCGAGCTGCTGCACCGACAGATCGCGGTAGTTGATGTAGCGCGGACGCAGATGCGCGGGCGGCGTTGCCGCTCGGTGCGACAGGAGGAAAATGACCTCGCCGGTGACCGTGTCCGGCAGTCGGACGCGGGCGAGCAGGGCTGCATTGGCCGGATCGAATAGGCCGCCATTGTAAGGCGGGATACCGAGCGGGTCGTCACCCTCGGCGATCGCGCCGAAGATCGTTTCGAGCCGTCCCCAATATTCGGTGCTGCGCACAGCCGGCGTGATCCCGTGTTCACGAGCGTCGGCGATCTCGATCCGCATCCGGGTCAGGCTGTAGCGGGCATAAGGGCCGCGCTCGTCCGGTAAAAGGTTGCGATCCTCGGCGTAGAGGATGAACAGCAAGCGATAGAGCAGGACTAACGCCCCTGAGCGTACGTCTTCGAGATAGGCGTCGCCGATCGTCTCCGGGCGCTCGCGGTCATGCTGTGGCAGTGCGCGAACGAGCAGCGGAAAAACGCGATCGAATACAACGTCCGAAAGGTCGCGCGCGACGCTCTCTTCCCACTGGCGCGCGTCGATGAGCGCCTGTTCATGAAATGACCGCCCCTGATCGGCCGGGAGGAACGCCTCGCGGCCGAACAGTAGTAGGAAAAGGCGCAACGCGTGATCGGCGCTGATGCCCGCGTCGAGCAGGTCCGGCGTGCAACCAGGCAGGTCGAACACCTTGCCGAGGTCGATTTCGAGGTAATCGTCGGCGACCGACAGCGCACCCTGCCAGTAGAGGCGCCAATGCCGCCCGTTGGTTAGGATGCCCCAGCGCATCTTGCCCTGCGTGATGACGTCGGCGCGGCTAAGGTAATGCATTACCTGCGCGGCGGGCACGCCCTGATCGCCCTGCGCCGCACGATCGAGCGGACGGTTCCAGCGCTTCGCCTCGACTAGCGCAGCGCCGTAACGAAAGCGCTGCCAAGGTTCCAGCCCTGCCGCCGCTGCGTCCGCTTCCGCATCCGGGAAGAGCAGCGCATCCGGCACGTCGTTGCGACCTCGCGCATCCATCCGCTGCTGGACCGAGATATGGTGCCAGCCAAGTGCGCGCAACAGGGGATATACCAGCTTATCTTCGGTTTCTGCCTCAACCGGCGCCTTGCGCTTAGTTAGCGACGAGAGCAGCGAACCGATTTTCACCCGGGCTTGATCGACGGTTTCGTCGGTGATCTCGCGCCATTGGGCGCTCTCAAGAATTCCCTGCGTCAGCCAATCTCTTGTGAACAACCCACCCTGCAGCACGCGTAACAATCTCCCCGCCTAGCTGCTTAGCTCATTGTGATAGCCGGGCAAAGTTGAGGTTTGAGCAGCTGCTTCGGCACGCCAGCGCTACGGCTATATCAGCTCTAGAGCCGAGCGCTCGGAGGTGGACGGCCGCTATCGGGCGTGCCCCAGTCTAAAAAGCCGCCTGGCCGCCATTGGTCAATTTCCTACATCCTCGTTTGTTGTAAAATCTGTTACTCCTATGCGACGGTATCTGGCCCCGCAGATCAACCAATGGCCGCTTTTAAGTCCAGCCTTAAGCATTGCGAATGACCGAAGAGGGGGCGCTTTGCTGCCGTCCGTCGAGCTGCGGCGGGAACCCTAGCAAGATGTGCGATAAAGCGTGCTTTTGAACGAGCTCAATCGAGTACCTCACCTTGCGCTTGCATCATCGTCGGAAAGCGACGGCGAGACTCCACGACACCAGAGCTACGATGATCGCGCTAATCGCAGCACCCCAGAACCAATAAGGAAGTAGCAGGGCATCGGCGATCGCAGTTGTATCGGAACGATGCAGCTCGCCGCCAATGACTCCTCCGGAGCTAAACAAATATCCGAATTGCTGCCATACGCTGATGCAAGCTTGAACGCCCAGAATCTGAATCCCCAAGCGCTGCTGAGCTGCTGTTCCCCACCATCCAAGCGCGAGGATGGCGATCCCCAACACCGGAAGAACAAGCCAGCCGATAGACGTTCTCACCCAGATGATAGTTGAGATGAGCAGCGCCAGTCCCGTGACCGTCAACGCAGCCCGCGTTGCTCCCTCAGTCCGCGACGCGATAATCAGCAGAGATCCGGCGAGCGCGGGTCCCAGTGGTCCGCTTGCCGCGATAAGCGCATTTGTAAGCCGAGAAGCATCGGCAGGCACCATTGACTGAGCGAGCCCAGAACCGTTGGGGAAAATTAGGAGGCTTTCGAACCGCGCGCCGACTAGCATGGCCGCGACACCATGACCCATCTCATGAAACCAGGTTGCCAAAATGGTAAATGGATAAAGTAGAAAACTTCCGATCGTGGTCTGCCAAAGCAGGACTGAAACGATCGCGATCCCGATCAGCAGACCGATACGCCGTCTACGTGCTTGATCAGGAAGAATACTGGACATCAACGCTCCAGATCAGGGCAGCGGTTCTGCAGCACCCTTATCAGGTGTGACACTGACGTGGCTACTTAAGCGCGTTCGTTACGCAAACTAAATTCATGATCAGCGCACAGAACCATCCCGGCCATTGCTCCAAGAGATATAGTTGTACCCGCCGCCAGCTTGAGAAGGCGCCGATTTTCCTTGATCGCGCTTCAAGGGGCTAGGGCACGAGGCCAGCCAATCTTAGATCCGAGAATTGTCCAATTGCTTGCCGTTCTTCGCTGATGTGGCGTGGACAAGCCCGACCGATACCCATAACGACGAATTACCGCATGGGTCTGAACAGCCTGTCCGGTGCACATCATGTGCTGAGCACGGGTCCGCTCTGTCGGGCGGCCCGCGGAATAAAATAGCCTCACGGCGAATACGTGGGGCGTGCTGCACCCGTGCTCGCACGTGTTCAACCACCCGGCTCGCGCCGGAATGGGGGGAGCGTCATGGCGGGTAATCCTTTTGAGAAAATAGGTTGTTTGGGGTTTGCGATGATCTTCATCGCAGTGGCTTTCGTTTCCAACGCGCTGAATCCAGGCAACGAGCAGGACGCGGCACCGATGATGACCCTCGAGCAGGCGAGCCAAAGGGTCGAGCTCGAGTACGCAGTGAAGGCCCGTCTCCGCGATCCGGAGTCAGCGCAGTTCAAGCATCTGACCAGCATGTGCGGATACGTGAATGCGAAGAACGGCTTTGGTGGCTATACCGGTTATCGCCGTTTCATCGCGCAGCCCGTTGCGGGCTCCACGGCTGGCATCGAGACCGATGAAAACTCACGCGAATTCGAGAAGCTCTGGCAGGAATACTGCCAGCCAGAACTTGAAAAATTGAAGCCCAGCACGGGCTAGAAACACGCCGATGGCGCTTGCTTTCGAACAAACGCATCCCATGTGCAGTCATGCATTGAGAGAAGGGTTTTTACCCTCGCCAACCTGCCGGCTCGGGCAAGGTGGTTGCGCGAAAGCGGATGTGGCCGACGGCAATCTGACGGGTAACCAACTAATCTAAATCGAGCCGGTGGTTCTCTAGTAAAGAGGACGTCATGAAGGAGGGTGCACCGCCCATGACCGCGAAGCAGCGATGCTGGGAAGCGGCGGGCCTGCTGCAATGGATGCTCCCGAAGCACCACAGCCATCAATCCTACATCGCCTGGGGATTGCGAAAACTTAAGCTCGCCGAGGAGCTAGCCGAGTTCGATCTGCTTCACCGTTTGCAGCGCGGTCGCGCAGCCACGATCGAAGAGCTCAGCTGTGCCGGGTCGATCCTGATCAGATCTCAGGAATATGAAGTGGCCAGGCCATCATTCCCGTCTGAGAGCAAGCTCACCGTCAACGCGCAGACGTACAGCCTGATTGCGGCCTGGGTCGACGAGCGGATGGCAGCGGCCGGCGAGCAACCCGCATGACGAGAGCTACAAAATCAGAATTAGACAAGGAGACCGGGATGACCATTCTGACGCAGCGTTTCGACGAGGCGATGATTTATGCAAGCCACATCCATGGCGGGCAGATCCGTAAGGGAACCCCAATCCCCTATCTCTCGCATCTGCTATCGGTCGCTGCCCTGACGATGGAACACGGTGGAAGCGAGGACCAGGCGATCGGCGCCCTTCTCCATGATGCAGCCGAAGACTGCGGCGGCGAACTCCGCCTGCAGGACATCCGCCACAGCTTCGGGGACGCGGTCGGCGATATCGTCCGTGACTGCACCGACAGCTGGGTTGAGCCAAAGCCCGCATGGCGCGAACGCAAGGAGGCCTACATCGCCAGCCTCGCCACCAAGCCGGCGACCTCGTTGCTGGTGTCGCTTGCCGACAAAACCCACAATGCGCGCGCCATCGTGACCGATCTCAGGGAACACGGCGAGGTGCTCTGGAACCGGTTCCAGGCAGATCGCGACGGTGTGCTCTGGTATTACGGGGCGCTTGCCGATACTTTCGAAGGCTACGGTCCCAAGTCGCTGACCCGGGAACTGCGGTCATCGGTCGAGGCGATGCGCGCGAACTGACCCACTAAAGTCTGTCCCGCATCCGAATGATGCGCGGCGCGCAAGGGACAGTGTCGGGATAGGGATCGTAGGCGCGCAGCGCCCAGTTCATCAGCTGCGTCAGTGCATCGGCCTGATCGTCGTGACGCCCACTTGGAAATGCGAGCAGCTCCGATTTGAAATCGGCGAGCCAATGCGCGTCCTTGGGTAGCAAAAGCTGCCCGCCCTCGATCTGGCCGGCCACACCCATCATTCGCGAAACCTTGTCGCCTTCAGGCCGCCGCGCGATCGGAAAGGGCACACCGCGTGGTTCCTCCGCACGCAACGTCTGGATGAGAAAAGTACCGGAGGCCGTGTCCTCGATTAGCAGCGTATTAGCGCGATAATCCCGGGCAAGCTGGATCACTTCACGCTTTAGTTCCGGGAATTCCAGCTTTTTGCGAAAGACGTCGAGAACGCGCACCGTCGAACCCTGGACGTGCGCGGTCACGCAGACCGAATAGTCGTTCAGCGCGCCGTCCTTCGATGCGGTATCCCACGACTGCACGATCGTACCGTGACCGCGAGGGTCGAACTCGGGACCGTAAGTTCCGAACCAGTCTGCCTTCAGGATGTTGCCACCGGCCGGAACGGGCGCCTGCTGATACTGGCTGTTGAAATAGGCCGAGCCCATTTCCTTCCTGATCGCTTCAAGCGCTTCGAGAGGCTCATGCGCGGGATGGAGCACATCACCTTCGCGACGATCGTGCACGCGGTTGCGCGTTAGGGGGATCGTGGTGTGCTCAGTCGCAATGGCCGGCAGGTTGAGATGAGCCCAATCGCCCCGTTCGATCAGCAGGCCGGCGAGATCATATTGGTGAAGTCGCTGCATCACGGTGATGATCGCACCGTTGACCTTGTTGTTCAGGCGCGATGCCAGGGTGGATGAATACCAGTCATTCACGGCCTCACGCTGGGTGTCGGAATGAGCTTCGAGTGGGTTGATCGGATCGTCGAGAATGATGATGTCGCCGCCCCGGCCGGTCAGCGTGCCGCCGACGGAGGTAGCAAGCCGCCCGCCGCCGCGGGTCGTTTCAAAATCATTGGCAGCACTGCGGGTAGAGATGATCGTGTGGGGAAAGATCTTGCGATACCAAGCGGTCTGCATGAGGTTGCGGCAGTCGCGTGCGTGCTTACCCGCAAGGTCGCTCGAGTAGCTGACGCAGACGAAGTTCATCTTTGGGTTGCGTCCTAGGCACCACGCCACCCACATCACCGAGATCATCAGCGACTTCAGATTGCGCGGCGGCAACGTGACCAGCAATCGCTGATTGTCGCCTTCGAATATGCGCTGGAGCTCATAGGCGATCGCATCCAGATGCCAGTTCGGTATCAAGTCGGCGCCACCGCGAATCTTCGGATAAGCTGCAATCAGGAACGACGCGAAATCCTGGCGCATCAGTTCGACCATGAATGCCTGAGGGTCGTCGATTTTGATGTCAGGGGGCATTGTCGGGCTCCTCGCCAGCGGACTGCTCGTTCGGTGTGCTTTGCGGAGAGCCGCCGAGAAGTTGCTCGAGGATCAGCCGGTCGTTCGTTGAGAGCCCGGTTTCCGCCTGCCGAAGATCGTCGAAACCGATCGCTGCAATTTCGAGACCGAGGATCTTGTCGGCCGCTGCCACATGGCCGCGGAGCGCACGCGCTGCCAAGGTACGCAGGATCATCTGGCGACGCGACATGCTCTTGCCGGTCTCGGGATGCCGGATGCGTTCGTTCAGCACCGTTCCAAGTTCGGCCTTAATGCCGCGAGCTCCGCGCGGGCGGCCCTTCGGATTCCCCGAGGTCCCTTTCTGGAACTGCGAATGTTTGGGCGGGTCGCAGTAGCCACCGCCACCTTTCTGCTTAGCCATTGACCGCCTCCTCGCCAGCACGCGCAAGCGCGACGTCGTCGAAGGAGCGGCCATCACTCAAAGTAGCGCTGAGCCCGGCTGCTTGGGCGAGCCGCTTTATCGTCGCATCGACGTAGAGCGGATCGATCTCGATCGCGGCACCGCGGCGGTTCGTACGCTGGCATGCCAGCATGACAGTGCCGACCCCGCTGAACGGATCCAGGATCAGATCGCCGCGGTTCGAACAATCGAGCAGCGCTTCCGCAACCAGCGCAACCGGCTTTACCGTCGGATGGATCTTGAGTTCCTGCTTGCGGGTACTGCCGTGCGCGACCTCCCAGACATTGGTGCGATAACGGCCGGTATCACCAAGGCCGAAGTTGTTGACGTGCTTGCCGCGCCCGGACTTGAACAGGAAGATGAGTTCGTGCCGCGAGCGATAGAAGGTGCCGAGTGATCCCGAGGGTTTTACCCAGGTCACGAGTTGCTTGAACTCGGTGTAAACGCCGTCAGCGGCGTCGAGGATCTCGCGCATGTGGCGCCAGTCCATGCAGTGATAGTGGATCGAACCATCAACAGAGAAGCGAACGCAGTGGCGAAACACAGTCCGCAGAAACGTCGTGAACTCCGGCGCCGACATCTCACCAGCGGCTTCGGCAAACTCCCGAAAATTACCCTGTCTCGAGATGTGCCCGTCGACTGGCACATTATACGGTGGGTCCGAGAAGATCATCGTTGCGCGTTCTTCCCCCAGCAGGGTTTCGTAACTCGCGGCATCGCGCGCGTTGCCGCAGTAAAGACGGTGCTCGCCGATGTGCCATAGGTCGCCCAGGCGCGTGACCGCTTTGCCATCGTCAGCCACCGCGACGAGCGCTGGTTCAGGTTCGTCGAGCAGGCCCGCACCAAGATCAAGATCACTCAGATTGAAGCCGGTTTCGGTAATGTCGTACTCTTCGTTGAACAGGTAGCTGAGCTCGTCTTTCAGGGCCTGCTCGTCCCACTCGGACAGCTCAGCGAGGCGATTGTCAGCCAGCGCAAATGCGCGACGCTCCGTCTCGCTCAGGAAGTTGACGCGGATAACCGGCACGAGGTCGAGTTTGCGCAGCAGAGCCGCTCGCAGTCGTCCAACTCCTGCTGCGACCACATTGTCTGCATCCACGGTGATCGGGATGACGAAGGTGTGTCGATCAATTGATCGCGCGATCTGCTCGACCTGTTTCTCTGAGTGCTTGCGCGCGTGGCCGGGCGCTATCGTGAGTCTGGTCGGATCGACCATCTCGATGTGCGGGTGATTGCTGAAGGGCTGCATGTCGTGCTCCTCAAAAAATGAGGACACCCAAATGACATCAGTTTTCGAAAAAAGCGAAAGCTCCCACCGGCGCGTTTTTCGCTCCGGTCAGGCCTCTCTCTTGGCAGGTATCGGCGTCACGGGTTGGTTGAGCATCCACAAATGCACCTGAAACTGGTCCAAGGTTTTGCCCTTATGCTTCCGGCCAATCTCATTAATTTTCGAGATGACGCGGACAGGTGCCACGTCAGGATCCAGCGACGTGACAATCTGCACGATCGCATCCGCTTGCGGCGACGTTGCTCGAGGAACATACTCTCCTTGCTTCGTCCGCGAAGCTGTCGCGCGTTTCCCGGACGCAATCTCGAACAGTGCCATCAGCGAGCCGACCAATAATTCGAGTGCTCGTTCGACTGTCGCGCCGCCTCTTGGCTTGTGCGCGTCGAGCGTGTGCTGCACCGCGGCTTGCAATCGCCTGAGCATAACCTCGGCCGCATGCAGAGAACCCACTGCATCTGGCTCTCTATTTTGTTCAGCCAGAAATGTATCGAGCGTCAGGCGGTAGTCCCACGACAGCTGACCAATGGTGTCCGCGATGGCTTTAAGCGGACGATCGAGACGCTTCAGCCTGATCCTGCTTTCTTTAGGTGTGCGTAGCCCGGCGAACATCGCTTTCAAGCTGAGGTAGCTTCGGCTCACCAGTTCCACGTTGTTCTCGACAAACTCGCGCGTTGTGTCGGGATGCGGTTCAATCAGTTCAAACAGGTGATTGATGAAGGCCACATCAAAAACTGGGGTCGAGACTCTTTGCGTCCCGGTTCGTACGGTAGTCGCCCTTACAGGACGACCCGCTGACATTCGCTGATCATCCATGCTCAGCTCCCTAAAGCGACCGCTAAATTCCCTGTTCGTGGAAACCCAGCGGCGTGCGCTTAAGATGCTGCCGCAAAAAACGAATCTCTGTCCACAGGCACTTAAACCCGACGCCAAAGTGCGGTTTTTCCCTGTATCTTCACTGTTAAACAGGGAGTGGGAGGCGTCTCATCCGCCAAAATCAGAAAACGGTACCTTTCGACAGTCGCGCGGAGAAAGTGGGCCGAGAATAGGCGTTAGAACGCAGCTGCACGGTCTCCGTGGTACCGATCACAGGGGGAAAACCCGCGAAACAGCGGGAAAAAGTGCGCACTAGTTTGCGATCGAAATGCGCAGCGAGACTAGGTGGCGGAGCGGGAGGGATTCGAACCCTCGATACGGTTTTGCCGTATACTCACTTTCCAGGCGAGCGCCTTCGACCACTCGGCCACCGCTCCGC
>APMI01009422.1_pt1 | contig 27206 bp, 29 predicted proteins | sample 667938 | NCBI WGS metagenome assembly APMI01 (sample SAMN01084076, study PRJNA167559) | wastewater metagenome | biome: Wastewater | place: Denmark: Ejby Moelle, Odense | collected 2011-11-28
CCCAGCACAGCCGCTGCGCCGGAACCCGCGCCGATCCAGCCTTGCAGCCGGGCGCGGCGGCTTGCCTCCAGCGCCAGCCAGGGACAATGGCCAAACCTGCCCGTTGCTGGACAGTGCGCGGTCATGGTGCAGCATCCAGCCCGACAAGAGCGACATTGCCGTATCCCGCCTGACGCAAGGCATCCAACGCCTGCATCAACTGCCGGTAAGACAGGCTGCCGTCGGCACGCAGATACAGCGTTGTCGCGGTCTGGCCGCCCGTCCGCGTGGCCAAGGCCGCGGGCAGGTCAGCGGCGCTAATCGGGGCATCCCCCAGCCGAAAGCCATCCTTGGTCAGCGTTATCCAGACCGGGTCCTTGGGCCGCTCGGTCGCGGGCGCGCCCGAGGTTGGAAGGTTCACCGGCACATCCACGGTGGACAGAGGGGCGGCAACCATGAAGACAATCAAAAGAACCAGCATGACATCAATGAACGGGGTTACATTGATGTCGGCCAGCTCTTCGCGGTCATCCTTGGTGTCGAATGCCATCAGGCCCTCTCCTCACCCATTGCCCTGAGGCGACGGCTGTCGATCTCGCGGCTCAGCAGACGCTCTGCCAGGGCGGCAACATCGGCAAGTCGGTGGCGAAACGCGGCGATGTTGCGCAGCAGAAGGTTATAGACCAGCACTGCCGGAATGGCCGCCCCAAGACCGACTGCCGTGGCCAGCAGGGCCTCTGCAATGCCCGGCGCAACGACTGAAAGGCTAGTCGTCTTGGTCGCGGCAATGGCAAGAAACGCATTCATGATGCCGAAAACCGTGCCGAACAGGCCAATGAAGGGCGCGGTGGCCGCGATCTGCGCCAACAGGCCAACGCCACCTCGCAATGTGTAAAGCGCTGTTGCATCCACGCGCTGAAGCCCGATACGGCAGCGTTCTCGCAACCCTTCGGCCTCGATCTGGCTGATCGCATCGGGAAGGGATGCAAGCTCGGCCTCGACCAGCCGCAGCATGGCCGCCCCGGCCTCTGGCGCGGCTGGCAACTGACTGGAAAGTCCCCCCATTTTTTCGGTTGCCGATGCGATGAGGAAGCTTTTGCGCAGGCGGCGACTTGCCTTGGCGATCTCGACAGATTTGAACAGAAGAACCGTCAGGACAACGAAGATCATGGCCGCCAGCCCTGCCATGACCACCTTTACCACCCAGTGCGCGCGCAGCACGATTGAAATCAGGTCGGTCTGCTCTGCGACCTGGTCGGCAGGCGAGGCAGACGGCGCAAGGCCGCCCACCTCAGCGCCGGGCAGGATTGGCAACTGCTCTATGCCGCTGCCTGCCGGCGGTGTTGGCGCTTCGGTCATCGGCAATGCTGGTGGCTCTTGCGCCGACATGGGGCCGCAAAGCAGGCAGGTCACGACGATCAGGGGCAGCAGATACCGCATCGCGCTCTCGTTACCAGGTGAAGGTCTTGCCGACGGTCAGCTTGGCATTGCGCCCGGCCCCGGCGTCCAGCGCCAGGTTGTTGCGGTATTGCGTGTCAAAGATGTTCTCGACCGCAAGCGACACTGCCATGCCCTCCAGCGCGCCAGATTGCGCGGTATAGGTCACGAAGATGTCGTGGCTATTGAAGCTGGGCGCAGAGGTGGTGGCCGACACGGTAGTGATGTCATCATACCAGTTCGCCCGCCAGCCTACGACCAGCCCCTGTTCCGGCAGCTTGAACCCAAACGTGAACGCAACATTTTCGGCCGGGGTATCGGCAAGAACCGTGCCATCGGCTGGGCCCGGCGTGCGGTTGCGGCTGCGGACATCGGAATAGGCCAGGTTCGCAAACCAGCGTTCGGCATCATAGGATGCCTCAAGCTCGACCCCCCAGGTTTCGGCCTTGTTGATGTTGATGAACGCGGGTGAGCCGGTCGCACCCGTGGTGTTCGCGGCGATCATGTTATCAAGATCGTTGTGAAAGCCGGTGGCCTTGAGTTGCAGGCTATCGCCTTCTGACAGCAGGTTTTCCTGCCGCAGGGTGAAGCCCAGTTCGACCGTGTTGGCTGCTTCCTTCTCCAGGTTCAGGCTGGGAACCTGCACCGCGCCGGCCCGGCTTGTGCCGTAAGAGTAAAGCTCGTCAAGCGTCGGCATCCTTTCAGTTCGGGCCAGCGTGCCGAAAACGCCAAACTCATCGGTGACGGCATACATCATTTGCAGCTTGATCGACGTGGCGCTGTCTCGCGATTCCGTCGCCCCGAACGCCTCTGATGCGGCAGCCGGGGTGCGATGACCGAAATCAACCCGCACCCCCGGCACCAGCGTCAGCTTTTCGTTCCAGACAAACTCGCCTTGGGCATAAACGCCCAACTTGTTGTCGGTGCCTTCGGGGTGAAAGCTCATCGCTCCCAATGACGACGTTGCCGAACGGTCCTGAGAGGAAGCTTGCGCGCCGATGATCACGCTGTTGTCCCAAAGCCCCCCACCAAAGGCCAGACGGTTTTCAACCTTGAGCGCGGTGGTCGCATAGCCGAACTGGCCATTGCACAGCACCTGGAAAGTGCCTGGAGAGCACAGCGCGCCCAGCGAAAAGTCGTCCTTGTCCACCTTGGTATCGGTGTGTGACAGGGTGACGGTCAGGTCCAACAGATCACTGTCGGGAAAGCTGTTCTTCCAGGTCAGCGTGGCGGTTTTATCCTTTGCGTGAATGTCGGCCGTGCCGAAGCCAGAGACCGCCGCTCCGCCGGTCTGGGCCACCAGTGCATCATCCAAATCGGTGTCGGTTTGCGAATAGGCAAAGGTCAGCGACTGGCTGTCATCCTGACCAAAGGTCAGCTTGCCCTTGAGCAGTGCCGACCAGCTTTCATGTGCCGTTCCGGCGATGGTATTGCCATCGCCATCCTCCATCTCCCCCCCCGAGGACTGATTGGCCGCGCCCAGAAACTCCATCTTGCCGGTCCGCTGGGCAAAGATGATGCCCTCGCGGTGGCTGTCGCCGTTAGAGCCATAGGACAGGCTGGGCCGCACGGCCACGCTGTCGCCTTCGCCCAGAAAATCTGCGGCGTCCTTGGTGGTAAAGTTGACCGCCCCGCCGATAGCGCCCGAACCGTTCAGCGTGGCAGAGGCCGGACCACGCAGAACCTCGACCCGCTTGAACAGGTCAAGATCGCCAAAGAACGACCCCATCCGATACTGTTCAAAGAACTTGGGCGCTCCGTCGACCGAAACCTTGATCCGCTCTTCCGAAGCTGCCTGCTCGGCATTTCCGATGCCACGGATGTTGAAGCTTTGGCCCAAGGGGCGCTCGGACGCGCCGGCAATGGTCATGCCGGGAACGCCCTTGAACAGATCTGCCAAGGTGGTTGGCTGGCGGGTGTTGAAGTCGTCCTGCTCCAGAGCCGTCACCGACTGGGGAGTGTCCAGCGCGACCTTGGCACTGCCCGCGCCAAAGATCATGCGACCCAAAAGCTGAAAGAATCCGGCATCCTCGGCGTGTGCCGGAGAGGCCAGAGCGATGGCGGCAACCGTTGTGGTCAACCAAAGGCGGTCAAAGGCAGGCATGTCATTCCCCAAGATGGTCCGCAAGGGGCTGGCCCAGGCCATTGGCCGTCGGTGCTGGCGCGCAGAAATTTCTGACTTGATTTGTCAGATTTCGGGCAATAGATAAGCTGAGTTAAATTGTCAAGTATGTCGCCAAGCCGCGATACACAGCGCACAAGCCTTCCGCCAGACGCGCCACCCAACACTCTGGAGGAAAGATGGACCACGCCGCCACACACGATGTCGCACGCATCCGCAGTCTGCGCGCAAGCAACCCCAATGTGCGCCCGCGCGATCTGGCAGATGTGAATGGCTTTCCCGAAGCAGCACTGGTTGCCGCCCATCGTGGGCTTGGCGTAACAGCACTTCAGCCCCACCCTGACCAGTTGATGCCCCTGCTGGCAGAGCTGGGCGATGTCATGGCGCTTACGCGCAACCGCAACTGCGTGCATGAACGCAAAGGGGTTTACAAAACCTATCACTCTGGCTCCTGGGCGCAGATGATCCTGTCGTCCGAGATTGATCTGCGTTTGTTTGCAAAGCATTGGGTCCATGCCTATGCAGTGGTCGAGGGGGAAAAGCGGTCGATCCAAGTGTTCGATGCGGCGGGCGATGCCGTTCACAAGCTTCACCTGACCCCGGCCTCGGACATTGCGGCCTTCGACCGGCTGGTCGCGGCACTGGCCATTCCCGCAGGAATGCCCACTTTCGCACCGCGCCAACCCGTTGAGGGCCCCCGCATGGTTCCCGCAGCGGCAGAGGCGCTGCGGAAGGGTTGGGCCGCCATGACGGACAGTCACCAGTTCCTTGGCCTGGTGAAAGACCATGGCATGAACCGGTTGGGCGCCAATCGCCTTGCAGGCGCGCCACATGCACGTGCGATGCAGACCGGCGCGGTACAGGCGGCGCTGGACCTGGCGGCCTTTTCGGAAATTCCGGTCATGATCTTTGTCGGCAATGCAGGCTGCATCCAGATTCATTCCGGGCTGATCGGCAAGACTGTGGTGATGGGGCCGTGGATCAACATCATGGACCCGCGGTTCAACCTGCATCTTCGCGGCGACCGGATTGCCGAGGTCTGGCATGTGGTCAAACCCACCGCCACCGGACCAGCCGTTTCGATCGAGGCTTTCGACATCGAGGGCGAGCTGATCCTTCAGATCTTTGCCTGCCGCAAGGACCGAAGCGGTGACGCCTGGAATGCTCTGGTCGAAGGACTGCCGCATCTGGAGGAAGTTTCAGCATGAAACTTTCCCGCCGTGCCTTTCTGCTGGCATCCTGCCTGGCTGCTCTGCCGCTGCGCGCGCAGGCCGCCCCTCGCGTGGTGGTTCTGGGTGGCGCCATCGCCGAAATCGTGGTGGCCCTTGGGGCCTATGCGGCGCTGGTCGGGCGTGACAGCACCTCGACCTATCCCGCATCCTTGCTGGCATTGCCGGATGTCGGATATGTCCGCGCGCTTTCTGCCGAAGGCGTCTTGTCGCTTGCCCCAGATCTGATCCTTGCCGAGCCCGATGCCGGCCCCCCTGCGGTGGTCGAGGTGCTGAAAGCTTCGGGGGCCCGCTTCGCGACAATTCCGGGAACGCCCGATGCCGAGGGGGTGCTGGCAAAAATAGCCGCCACCGCTGCGGCCCTGGGGCGTGAGGCCGAGGGAGAGCGGCTTATCGGGCAGGTGCGCGCGGATCTGGCCGAAGCGAGAGCCATGGCCGCCAGTGTGACACGGCCGGTCAGCGTGCTGTTTGTCCTGTCGCTGCAGGGCGGTTCGGTCAGAGTTGGCGGCGAGGGATCTTCTGCCGAGGGAATCATCAGGCTTGCCGGAGGAACCAATGCGGCCAGTGGTTTCAGCGGCTACAAGCCGATGACGGATGAGGCGGTTCTGGCGGCAAAACCCGAAGTCATTATTGTGATGGACCGCGAGGGAGAGCTTTCGATCACCCCCGAAATGATCCTTGGGCATCCCGCTTTGGGCCAGACCGAAGCGGCCCGGGCGAACCGCATCGTAGCCATGGACGGGCTGTTGCTTTTGGGGTTCGGGCCGCGCACTGGCCAAGCGGCGCTGGCCTTGCACAAGGCCCTTTACGAGACTGCGCAATGATCGCGACGCGCGGATACCTGCTGCCGCTGGCAATACTGGTGGTGGGGGTCATTCTGGCTGCGCTGGGAACCGGAGCCACCGGGCTTTCACCGCTGCGGTTGGCCGAGGGCCTGCAGGGCGGGCTGACGGCGCAGGAGCGTATCGTCCTTTGGGATATCCGTCTGCCGAGGCTGCTGCTGGGCCTGCTGGTGGGAGGTGGCCTTGCGGTGTCCGGTGTGCTGATGCAGGCACTTTTCCGCAACCCGTTGGCCGATCCCGGTGTGATCGGCGTCGGCCCAGGCGCGGCCCTGGGTGCGGTGATCGGCATCGTGCTGGGCGGCTCTGGACCATGGGTGGTGATGGTTGCGGCCTTTTTTGGCGGCTGGGGGGCGGTTGCCCTTCTGACCCGCATTGCCCGGCATGGCGGGCGAACCGATATTGCTCGGCTGTTGCTGGCCGGTGTTGCCCTTTCGGCTTTGGCAGGGGCCATTACCGGTCTTCTGGTCACCATGGCAAACGATACGCAACTTCGCGACCTTTCCTACTGGTCGATGGGTTCTTTGGGGGGGGCAACCCGCCAAAGGGTCTTGTTGGCCGCGCTGATCATCCTGCCGGTGCTTCTGCTGGCGCCGCGCCTTTCCGGCGGGCTGAATGCGCTTTCGCTGGGAGAGACGGCGGCCTTTCACATGGGCCACAGGGTCGAACGGCTGAAGCAGATCGCCATCGTGATGACCGCGCTGGCAACCGGCAGCGCGGTGGCTCTGGCGGGTGGCATCGGCTTTGTCGGCATCGTGGTGCCGCATCTGCTGCGGTTGGCTGTTGGGCCGGATCACCGGCTTGTTCTGCCACTGTCGGCCATTCTGGGGGGTGCGTTGCTGGTGCTGGCCGATGTGCTGGCCCGCATTCTGACCGCCCCTGCCGAACTGCCGATCGGCATTCTAACCGCCCTTATTGGGGCCCCGGTTTTTCTGCAGATTTTGCTAAGGAGGGCCGCATGACCTTTGACATCCGCCGCCTTGCCGTCAGGCGGGGGGCACGGGCGGTGCTGCATGACCTGACCCTTACCTTGCATCCGGGCGCCGTCACCGTGTTGATCGGGCCGAACGGGTCGGGAAAATCCACGCTTCTTGCAGCCCTTTCTGGGGCGCTGCCCTATCAAGGCTCGGTTCGGCTGAACGGGGCGGACGTTTGCGGGACCGCGCCTGAAATGCTGGCTGATCGCCGCGCCCTGATGAGCCAGCACACCGAGTTGGCCTTTCCCTTCCCTGTGTCTGAGATCGTCGCACTCGGGGGCCGTTCGCGTCTGCCGCGCAGCCGGATCGACGCGCTTCTCGCGGCGGTGGGGCTTGCAGGCTTTGGCCCGCGCAACGCGATGGCGCTTTCCGGAGGAGAGGCGCAGCGCATGCACATGGCGCGGGCGCTTGCACAGGCTGAAACTGCAGCAACCCCGTTTTGGCTGCTGCTGGACGAACCGGTCTCAAGCCTGGATCTTGCCCATCAGATGGCCGTGATGGACATGGCGCGCGCATTTGCCCAAGCGGGCGGCGGGGTTCTGATGGTGCTGCACGACCTTAACCTTGCCGTGCGCGGGGCCGACCGGATCATTGTTCTGCACAATGGCGCCATCGCCGCCGACGGGGTGCCGCTAGAGGTGCTTACCGACAGCCTGATTGCCGAGGTTTATGGTTGTGACGTGCCGGTCAACCGCGTGCCAGAGGCAGCGCCCTTCCTTCTGGTTCAATCGCAGCCGGGGCCAATGAGCCGCTTTCAAGGTTAACCACAACGGCAACGCCCGCCTTCGGTCGCGCTGTCCTCAGATCACCGGGTCGTCGCCACTGAACGGCGCCGGGTTTGCCGGAGGCTGATTGACGTTAGTTACGCTGCCATGGCTTTGGTTCCCAGAGCTGCATAGAAGTTTGCCTCGGCTTCTGCGGGCGGGATGTTCTCGATTGGCTCGAGCAGGCGACGGTTATTGAACCAGTCGACCCATTCGAGGGTGGCGCATTCCACCGCCTCGAAGCTGCGCCGTAAGCGTCCAGTCAGGGCGGCTTTGCCCTAGTCAAGGGTTTGATCCGGGTCAGCGTGACGATGCTAGCGGCCATCGCGATCAATAAGATCGTGGTCAGGTAGGGTGCGGTCATGCACCCCTCGCTGATTGCGAAGCGTAATTCGTCATCTGCCTCGCTCCAAGTGCTCACTGTGAGCGCAACTATGAGTATCAAGATCACGATTGCGACTGCGGAGAACCAGGCTGACCTTAGAAGGAGGGCTCCCAACGTCAGTCCAATCGCAGTCAGGCCGATGGGTTCGAACAAGAACAAGGCGAGGTCATCGAACTGGCTGATAGGACCATCCTGTGGTGTCCAGGTCGGTCGTACCTTATCACAGACTTCCCCCGCTGCCGGTGTCGACGTGATGAAGCAGACTAGGACTGCCATGGTTCGATTCATCGTGCTTGGCTCCAGGGCAAAAGGTCGTCGACCTTGGTGATCTTGTAGTCGGGGATGCGGGCGAGGGTGTCGGCGAGCCAGGCGTGAGGATCGACGGCGTTCAGTTTGGCCGTTTCGATCAGGGTATATGCGATTGCGGCGGCCTTGCCGCCTGCCTCGGAGCCCACGAAGAGGTAGTTCTTGCGGCCGAGGGCGATGGCACGCATGCCGCGTTCGGCAGCGTTGTTGTCCAGTTCTCGGATGCCGTGGTCGAGGTAAGGGCGCAGGCGCTCCATACGGGCGAGCGCATAGCGGATGGCGGCCGCGAGCGGGGATTTGCCCGAGATCGTGGTGAGTTGCATGGCCAGCCATTGCTCCAGATCGTCGAAGACCGGGGCCGCATGTGCCTTGCGAAATTCGACGCGGACATCCGGTGGCGACCCTCTGGCCTCTTTCTCGACGGCATAGAGTTGCGCGATCCGGCCAATGGCTTCCTCGGCAATGGGGGAGCCCTGCGACCGGTGGATGTCGACGAACTTGCGCCTGACATGCGCCATGCAGGCGACCTCGCGGATGGCGCCGGTTCGGTAGAGATCCTCGAAGCCCGCATAGCCATCGGCATGCATCCAGCCGCGGTATCGGGCGAGATGATCCTTGGGGTGCTGGCCCTTGCGGTCACCGGAGAACCGATACCAAGCGGCGGGAGGGGCGGTTCCGCCCCAGGGGCGGTCATCACGCGCATAGGTCCAGAGCCGCGCGGTCTGGGTCTTGCCGGTGCCGGGGGCGAGCATGTTGATCGGTGTGTCATCCGCGAAGATCGCATCGGCCGACAAGACATGGCGCCCAATGGCATCGGCGAGCGGTTCCAGCAAGGCCGTGGATTTGCCGACCCAGTCAGCCAGTGTCGAGCGATCCAGATCGAGACCTTCACGGTCGAAGATCTGGCTCTGACGATAGAGCGGCAGGTGGTCCGCGAACTTGCTGACCAGAACATGGGCCAGCAGGCCCGGACCGGGGCGGCCACGTTCGATGGGCCGTGACGGCAGCTGGGCTTGCACGAACCGTTCACAGCACGAACAGGTCAGCCGAGGGCGAACGATCCGGTTCACGATGAAGCGCCCGGGGACGTATTCCAGTTCGTCGGTCACATCCTCGCCGATCCGACGCAGGCGTCCGCCGCAATCGGCACAGGACTCGGCGCCAGGCGTCAGTTCCACCTCCATCCGGGGGATGTGATCGGGGAGCGGTCGACGCCTCGGTTTGTCCTTCTCTTCGACGTCCGGCAGCTTCATTCGTGCGGTCATCGCGGCGGCGGCGATCTCGCTGGTCTCCAAGGCCAGTTGCAGTTACTCGGCCGTCTCGGATGACGCGCCAAACCGGTGCGCGCGGTGCCCAGCCAGCTGATGCCGCAGCTTCTCGATCAGGAACGCTTGCGCCTTCACCTCCGCCAGAAGCCGCGCGGTGAAGCTGCGCAGCTCCTCGGGTCTTCCGGCAAGGTCAGGGTCTGATCCAGCATGCAAGAAGTTTATCCCACTGTATTCCTTGTGGGAATCCTTCTCTTGCAGGACAGGCAGATTATCCCGCTGCCAGGGGTTGCCACGTCCGCTGTGGCGCTCGCCAGTCGATCCCTTCGAGGAGCATCGATAGTGGTGCAGGCGTCAGCGCCACCTTGCCCTCCTTCGCCGAGGGCCAGACGAACCTCCCCTTCTCCAGCCGCTTCATGAACATGCAGGCCCCTTGGCCATCCCACCAGATAATCTTGACCAGATCACCCTGACGGCCCCGGAACACGAAGAGATGTCCGGCGAAGGCATCTTGCTTAAGCACGGCTTCGGCCTGTGCGGCCAGTGCTGCAAAACCCTTGCGCATGTCCGTCACCCCGGCCGCCAGCCAGACCTGCGTGTGGACCGGAACCGGGATCAAACCGTCAGACCCCGGATCAGCCGCGACAATGCCTCAGGATCATAACTGCCGCTGATCCGCATTCGGTGCCCGCCCGCCAACTCAATCTCGATGTGGTTGTTGGTCGTTGCGGCGACAGGTGAAATCTTCACCGCCTCGACGATCTCCACCGGCAGAAAGCGTGCACCTTCCGACAAACCGGGTGCTGGTGACGGGTCCGGCGCATAGCGCGCATCACGCAACCACGTGAAGATCAGATTGGCATTCACAGCATAGCGCTGCGCAACCTGGGCAACCGAAACACCCGGTGTCGTCGTCTGGAAACAGATCGACCGCTTCTCTTCATCCGTCCAAAGCCGCTTCGTCCGCCGCGCCACGCCATCACCTTAGTGTCCACCATCACTCGTGGACACTATCCCGCACTCTCCCCCCGCGGCAGAGCGGTCAGACCGGACGGTTACGCTGCGCCAAGGGCCGCGACGGTTGATGACCTCGGCTTTGAACAGGCCGTTGATTGTCTCTGCCAGTGCGTTGTCGTAGCTGTCACCAACACTTCCGACCGAGGGTTCGATGCCTGCTTCGGCCAGCCGTTCGGTGTATTTGATCGACAGATGCTGATGCGCGCGAACTTGAGCTGACAGCCAATTGCGCGTTTCGATCAACTGCGCTCGTTTCGACGTCAAAGATATGCTGTTAGCCTCGGGCCCGACAGACTAAGGACACCGCTAAAAACGCACACAGATCCGACACTGGCAAAGCGAAGAAGCAGCCCCCCAAGGGGAGACCGTATCGGATTTTGCGATTTCGCTGAATACATCGCCATAAAGCTCTTGCTGCGAGGCGGGCGGCGGTCAGATCACCTTAGAGATCTGACCGCGCGTACATCTGACGGGCAACGCGCCTGGCTGGCAGTGGCTTTTCAGACCGCCTGACCCTGCTCACGGGTAGCCAAAGCATAATCGAAAGGTCTTAAGGGACAGTAAACACGTCAGGCATCAATGTATAATTCGACCGGGCCCCCAATAGTTTATGCCGAGTGCCTCTAACCGCATGGCATGGAGCGACCTTCGGCATCAAAGCCAATAGTCGTGGATGAGACCGCCGATCTGAATCGACAAACCTTCGTTTTCAGCTCCGTCGACCAATGCCCACAGGATCGTGCCGGTCGGCTTATAGATCACGAATGCTTCTGCGATATCTGCTCTACCCGCAGATTGCCCGTAACTGTCAACAGAGTAGCCGAAGTTCACTTGGAACTTATCCATGGTCGCGCTGGCATTTCCGAAAACCAGGACATCACCCTCCGCTCGCGAATAGTCCTGCACCCAGTCTGAACCGTGATCAGGAATGCCCAAATGGAAGAAGAAATCCGCACCGCTGCCCCCGTTCAGCCGATCGCTGCCAAACCCTCCATTTAGCCAGTCACTCCCGGAATTTCCGAACAGAACATCCGCGCCACCACCACCACTGAGTTGATCATTTCCATCGTTTCCGATGAGCGTGTCAGCGCCCCAGTCACCGAAAACTGTATCATTTCCAGCGCCACCGCTTTCAGAATCGTTTCCAGCGCCGCCATAAAGAGAGTCATTCCCATCGCCGCCGAAAATCACGTCCCGCAAATCGTCGTTTGATACTCCACCATAGAGGATGTCGCTGTCTGCGCCGCCATCCAACGTGTCAGCTCCGTCGCCACCATAGAGCAGGTCATCACCCGCCTCGCCACGAAGGATATCGTTACCGGCGTCCCCCAGCATCTGATCGTTGCCAATGCCGCCCAACATGCTATCGGCTCCCGAGCCGCCAAACATAAAGTCCCGACCATCTCCGCCGAAGAGGGTGTCAGTACCGTCTTCACCCCTTACCACGTCGTCGCCGGCATCGCCCCACACGGCATCATCGCCCGTGCCGCCGCTCATCGTATCGGCCCCAGCATCTCCATGCATTGCGTCATTCCCGGACCCTCCAGAAATCGCGTCATTGCCGTCGCCGCCATACAGATAGTCGCCTCCGGCATCGCCCGAGATGCTGTCATGCCCTGACAGACCAAACAGTTGATCGCTGCCCGCGCCGCCAACAAGGTTGTCAGCGGTTATGCCAAAACCCGCTCTCGAGTCTCCTAGGAGGTATAGGGGAGCGTCGCCGGGAGAGGCCGCACCGATCACAATTCGGATCATCTCGAAGTCATTATGCAAGGCGACGGAAACCGTGTTCCCATCAATGATCAGCCAGGTTTCGCCCTTCTCCTGTGTCGATGAGACGTCTAGCAGCGGGTTCCAGATCACCGGTTTGCCTGATATGCCCTTTTCCACATTCAAGGTTTCCGCCCAAGCGTAGGACACGCCGTCCGCCAGATTTGATATGTCAAAAGTTACCCAGTAGCCGTCCGGCTGCTGGGTGAGAGTTGCGCCGTCTGGCAGATCGTTCGCACTTAGGAAGAGGACAAGCTTCGAGTTGTCCGAAAACGCTTGCAAATTGACTGGCCCGGACTTCCAAGCGTCAAGATAAGCCCCTGGTGTAACGACCTTGGTTCCCGTAAGAACTTCTGACGCCATGCGCAGGGCCTCACCCCTTGGGGTATAGACATTTCGGTTCGTAGCGGCGTCATAGTAGCTAACCTGCACAGCCGGTTTATATGGTGCGGCTATGCCCCAGGTTGTCGCGTAATCAACACCCATTTCTGCCAGGGTTGAGATAGCCGCAATGGTCGATGCTGCAGCCTTCAGTGATCGGCCGGGATCGTATGTTTCAGTGTTTGCTACTGTCCCGTCTGTTGACCATTCCGAAGCGATAACAAGGATATCGTCATGAAGGCCCACAGTTGCGTGCGCGGCCTCGATAATGCTTTTGGCATTTCCAATCTCGTCAGAGTACCAGTTCTCATACGTCGAGGCACCTTGCATGCTGAGGGATAGGGTGTTGCGCTTGATAGCAGTGCCCGTCAGTTCCGCAAGAGAAAACCCGTGCTCGCTTGCAACAGCTTCGAGCTTCCTGAGAGCCTGGGATCGGCGGCGAAGGTCAAACGTCGAGACTGCCTTGGAAATCATCTTTTCGAGATTTTTAAGTTCGTCAAGGGTCATTGAACTTAGGTCAACTTCTGTCACTCTGATACCTCCTTCACGTAGTTTTCGCGCATTCCCTGAATAGCATTTATCGGAAGATTGCAAAAAACCAAATAGCCAAAAGTGGCTTGAGCCTGTGTTTTGCCAAGATATCGGACAGCACTTGCATGATAGAAGCTCCAAACTACCAGTCGCTCAGCCTGACCTCCCTGGCGACAACCCGCCGTCGTAGCATCGTCTGTCAAATTTTTCGAAGTGCTTGGCAGCGTGGGGCGGGTCACAGCTGAGCGCCGATGTTAGTTTGGAAGTGACGGAGCTTTGAGATGCGAGGTTTTCAACTCCGATTGCGCAATGCGGCCTTCCAGAAATTTCGACCAGTCATCTTCGGGATATGTGCTCCAAGCCAAATCTTGGCACCGCCCCTGTCCCGCCTCAACTCGGATCATGTCAGGCCTCAATTTCACCATCCTTCACGGCCCTGCCGTGGATAGCCAGCATTGCAGAAAATCGATTGAGCCCCAAATTCGCTTGCATCCTGCGCAGTCTGTCCTCGTAGCTTTGACTCCCGATGCGCTGTATCAGATCCTGCTGGTGAAACCGCCAGTTTGCCACCGGTGCCAAGCGTACCAAATCTGAAGCTTCCCGCTCTCTCGCTTCGATCGTTCGTTTGGGCCTTTGTGGTAGGTCTGACACCGCTTTGGCTCGCCACTTCCGCATAAAGCCTAGCAGATACCCTGCCGGAACCTCCTCATTGCCGCGTGCCCTGTTGAACGCACGGAACGCGTCCCAGATGACCTGAGTGTCGACATTCCAGCAGGGCAGGGCGGTCTTGGCCGCTTTGATCATCTCAGCCCAAGGAGTGCGGTGGACGTTTGACCCAGCCCCGATTTCAATCTTCCCAGCGAGCATCATTTTGTTCTTAGAATCTTTAGATAGTAATGTGTCATCTGTGGCTGACAGGAGATCTGGGTTGGACGCAGGGTTATCCACAGCGCCGAAGCGGAAGAGCCAGGGCGCGAACTTACCATGCGGCTTCCAGCGCATGAGCCCAAGGGTCGAGGATGCCAGTTCGGCCAGCAAAATGCTCAGATGCTGGCGCGAAACGCCCATCTTGTCGGCAAGGCTGCCGAGCGTGAAGGCTGCAGTGCCGCGCTCGAGCCCGTTGTAGCCATCCTTCCAGGCGATGCCGTCCAGAATGATGGTGGCCAGTTTATGGGCCGAGACCGAGAGGGTTGTCTCGGTGATGCGGCGCAAAATTGCGCCGGTGGTCAGTTCCATGTGGTGTCGTCCTTCTTCCAAGGACACCGGACCTTCGGGCAACAAAAAAGTGTTCCAGCAATGCAGTTGCCGGTTGAACGGATCCGAAGCTCGCGCTAAATTCCTCGTGCTACGAAGGAATTAGGGCGGCGTCGGATCTATGGTCTGGCGTCGTTTTCTTTTGTGGGGTTGCGGTTCTTTCGGGTTGATCAGGGATGTGCCGGTGTGGTGGAAACCGCCTTAGTACCGAACCTCTTCAAAGCCGTAGGTGCCCTCGTAGTCTTTCCAGTCCACGAAGACGCTGCGAAACGCATAGCTGCTGCAGTTGGTGCCTGGGCCGAAGGCCGAGGCGGGCGGGACACGGGCTGGTGACGAATGTGCCCAGATGAAATTGCCCTGTTCGCCGTATTTGCCTTCGCGAATGTTGGACGATGTCATGCAGTCGCCGTCCTTGCCACGACGCCGCGCATACTCGATCTGAAACAGATGGATCGAGCGTACGAAATCGTAGGCTGGATCAGAGATGTCGACGTCAGCCTGATCCACCACGGGGATCGGTGCCGGGAAGGGCAGGGCTGGCAGCGACAACTGGGGCTGTGGCACCGACTGGAACGCGATGTCGAAAAGGCGCTCGACTGGTGCTTCGCGGCGAAAATTCGAACGCATCGGACAGTTCCAGATTTGCAGCGGCGGCTCGACCGGCCAGGGCGTGATACGGGCGATGAATACGTTCCGGGCATGTGCGCATTCAGCCGAGGCGGGCCAGCCGCCCGCGAGACAGAGAAGGATCGCACAATCGACGGGGTAGGCGGCAGCGGGGGTGCTGAGCGAGACTACGGTGGAGGCGGCGAAGCCGGCGGCAAGGCTGCGAAGGATCATGGGACAGATTCCTTGAAGGGGGGAGGAGACTCAGCTGCTGGACTGGTGCGACATCAGTCGTCTGGCGTGGGTCCGAGCGTCTGGTATTCGGCGATGACACGGTTGACCTCCGCCGTCACCTCAATCCGGGCAGATTCGAGACAGTGCAAATAGGTCTGCGCGTCGTCGAAGTAGGTGACGTATTCTTCACGAATCTCAGAGGCATAGGCCACGCGGGTTGCACTCTCGTGGACCGCAGCAGGGGGCAGTGGTGGCAAGCAATCGAGCGCCGTTCCAGACCGGGCTTGTGAGCCGGAACAGAGCAAGGCGCAGCAGATTAGCCTGGCCAAAGGCAGGTTCGGGGAAGGGTCCAGCATAGGGCGTCCTCGCATCATCGATACTGGATAGATGTCAAAACAATACTATTGACGCAATCAAATTGTATTGATAGCAGTGCTCTCAAGTTGCGCCGTGAACGGTTTCTCAATTGCGCGACACGCACTATGTTGGCCCCGAACGATCAAGCTTTCGGAGCGTGCTGAGCCATGAGGAACTTATACCCGGTGATCTTGCAGGCCGGATTGAAGGAGGCCCTGAGCGAAGGCGGCATCGTCGAAGCCCATTGTCTGGAAAATGCGAGCAAGGTCGGAAGTACCTGGATAGGCGACTGGCGCATCTACTTGCGCAGTGGTGACCAGGCCGCCCTTCTTGTGAACCAGCGCACGCTCCAGCCCAGGGAGTTCAAGACCATAGTCGGTCTAATCTCCTTAGGCGTCGAGTTGGGTCTGACCACCGTGCCCGTGCCTTTGAAGAAGGGCGAAAAGGCTACCTGGAACCATGGACTGGAGGCAGATTCTCAGAGCTAGCCTGGCCCTTTGCGGCGGCCTGACCCTAGCGGGCCCTGGCGTTTCTCAAAGTGCCGCCCAGGTCATCGACCTTGGAGCCGACCGGGGCGATCTGCGCGTCCGGTCCGGCGTTCTCGATTTCGGAAAAACCATCCCCGCGCGGCAGACGCGCGAGGACCCCGAGACGGCAGCTGATCCGTCCGAAGATCCCGATGCGATGCTCTGGCGCGCCTCATATGGCAGCGAGAGGTCCAGGCCTGGACCTAAGGGGCGCGCGGACATCGAAGACCTGGTGCTGGATGTCGGCGACGACTATCTCCGCCACCCCGGTCTGAAAGCAGCCGGGCTGACCGGCACCGAATGGCTGGCCCTTTTCCGCGCAAACATTGCTGTGGAGTCAGGTTTCAATCCCAATGCACGCTCCCCGGTCGGCGCAATCGGCCTTGGCCAGTTGATGCCGGACACGGCTGCGGTGCTGGGCGTCGATCCCTATGATCCCGAAGAGAACCTGCGCGGCTCAGCGCAATATCTTCTGGCCCAGCTTGAAGATTTTGGCGCGCCCGATCTGGCGCTCGCCGCCTACAACGCGGGACCCGAGGCGGTCCGGAAGTATGGCGGCATTCCCCCCTATGCCGAGACCGAGGGCCATGTGGCCAAGGTGCTCCGGTTGACTGCCACCACACTTGTAAAGGAGTAACCTGATGTTTCGTTTTCTCACGGGCGCGCGGCTGCCGCGCCTTTCGCTCGGCACCCTGCTTTTGACCCTGCCGTTCTTCGCGGTGCTCGCCGAACCGGCCCTGGCGCAAAACCTCGATCCGCTTGAGAATATGCTGCAAACCATTGTCGATGGCCTGACCGGCCCGATCGGCCGTCTGATCGCCATCCTTGCCGTGGTGGCAGCAGGTTACATGATGTTCACCGGCCGCCTGAACTGGCCACTGTTCCTTGCGATCTTCTTTGGTGTCGTGCTGGTCTTCTCGGCCGCGACGATCATCGACGGCTTCGCCGCTCCCTGAGGCATAGGGCGGCAGGGCAGGGGGCGCGTGACGCCCCCTGCACGCGGGCTCGATCCGGATCATTCCCATGCATGATGCGCCACTGTTCCTCGGCCTCACCCGGCCGCCGAAGATCTTCGGCCTGCCGATCGGGTATTTCGTGAGCCTGATGCTGGGCTCGGTCATCCCCTTTGTCGGGGCGAATGACTGGCGGTTCCTTCTGATCGGGGTTGTGGGCTATCCGGTGCTGTGGTTCGTGGCGGACCGCAATCCGAACCTTTTCGAGATGGCGGCTGTGGTCTTTTCCCGCACACCGCGCACGCGGCGAAAATCGGCCTTCGGCGGGGACCGCCATGTCAGCTGATCTGAAATCTCTCTTCCCGGCCACTCCGGCCCTGAAATCCACCCTCCGTCCGGAGGATCTAGGCGCCGAGACGCTGGCGCGGCATCTGCCCTGGCTCACCGCGCCTGCTGACGATCTGATCCTGACCCGGCAAGGCGATCTGATTGCCTCTGCCGTGGTCGATGGTCTCGACAGCTTCACCGTGGAAGAGGGCGAGTTGTCCCTCGTCCCGGCCTCGCTCGCCAGGCTGATCGGACAGCTCGGCGCAGGCTTCGGCTTTCATATCTCTAAACTGACGCTGCCGGACTGGCCGCAGCTCAGGGGCTTCGATGCTGATCTGGACGCCAGGGGCATCGGTGGGGCGGATGGCTTTGCCGCCGCCGTGGACCGGCGTTGGCAAGCCCACCTTGTCTCCCGCAACCTGAAGCGCCGGGTTCTCATGGTCTCGGTCATCTTGCGCCCGACCGCCTTGAAGCGCCTACCCTTGATGGGCGCACTTTTCAAGGCAGCCTTCACCGATGATCTGGGCGCGCGGGCAGAGCGGCTCAATGAAGCCATGGGACTTTTGGCCGGGGTCGCCCAAGGCATGGGGTTTCGGCGCCTGAACATCAGCTCGGGCGAATGGCTCGGGCTTCTGGGTGGGGTGATCGGGCAACCGGTGGTCAAATCCGTGCCCATGAAGGGCCAGTTCCTCGCGGAAGTCTTGTCGAGCAGCCAGTTCCTTTTCGCGGGCAAGCGCGTCGAGATCGAAACCTCGGGCACACGGCGCTTCGGTACGATCTTCGGCGTCAAATCCTATCCGGCACGGACCTGGGCCCGGATGCTCGATGCGCTGGAACTGCCGTTCGACATCACCATCACCAACAGCTTCACCCCGGCGCGGAACAATGAGATCGAGGAGCGCATCAAGCGCACGGCGCGGCAGATGCGGGCCTCCGAAGATGCCGCAGAGACTCTGCGGCAGGAACTCTATGAGGCGGCGGACAATGTCGCCTCCGGCCGTCAGGTCTTTGGCAAGCACCATCTGACCGTCATGGTCACAGCCGAGACCCCGGAAAAGCTCGAAGAAGCCGCCTCCGAGGTCTGGCGCGCAGGCCAGGATTGCGGCGCGGTGCTGGTGCGGGAAAGCTTTGCCGCCCGTGCTGCCTGGTTTGCGCAAGCCCCGGGCAACTGGGCCTACCGCCCGCGAACCGCGCTGATTTCGGCGCAGAATTTCGCCCATCTCGCGGCACTGCACCGGGTGGCCGAAGGTCGCCCGCGGACGCAGTCGCCCTGGGGCGAGGTGATCACCGGCCTGCCGACGGTGACCTCCAGCCTTTACCGCTTCAATTTCCACGACAAGGGCGCGCGCGGGGCGGAGCCAAGTGTCGGCCACACGCTGGTTCTGGGTCGCACCGGCTCCGGCAAAACCCTCGGCACGGCGTTTCTGATGGCACAGGCGCGACGGGTGAATGCCCGTATCCTCGTCATCGACAAGGACCGGGGCCTTGAGATGGCGGTTCGCGCCCTGGGTGGCAGCTATTCCGCGATCCGCATCGGCGAGGCCACAGGGCTGAATCCGTTCCAGACCGAGGTCGATGAACGGGGTGCCGCCTGGCTCACCGATTGGCTCGGCGACATTCTGGCCAGCACGCGCGGCTTTGAAACTGTACAGACGGTCAGCCTCAACGCCGCCGTGCGCCAGATCGTGGCCGCCGATCCGCGTCTGCGCACCTTCGATGGCCTCGGCACGCTGGTCGCCTCGACCGATGATGAGGGCGATCTGGTCTCACGTGTCCGGGAATGGGGGCAGGGGGGCCGCTATGGCTGGCTCTTCGGGCCGGGGGCCGCCTCCGAGATCAGCCTCGGCGAAGAAGTGGTCGGGATCGATATGTCGGAGATCCTCGATCTCGGCACGGAACGCTCGGCGCTGCTGGCCTATCTCTTCCGGCGCATCGAACGGGTGATCGAGGATCGCCGTCCGACCCTTATCGTGATCGATGAGGCCTGGAAGATGCTCGACGATCTGATCTTCGAGAAGCGCCTGCACGATTGGCTCGTCACCATGCGGAAAAAGAACGCCGCGGTGATGATGCTGACCCAGACGCCGACGCATCTGACGCAATCGAAAGTCGGCCAGATCATCGCGGAAAGCGTGGTGACGCAGATTCTCTATCCGAACCCTCGGGCAAACCCTGAGGATTACCGGATCCTGCGGCTGAACGAGAAGGAATCCGAGTTCCTCTGCACTCCGACCGGCGGCTTGCGCCTCGCACTTCTGCGATCCGCTGGTGACTCGGTCTTCGTCAACATGGACCTCTCAGCCCTTGGGACGCACCTCGCCGTGCTTGGCGGTGGGCGGTCCGGCGAAGACCGCGCGCCCTTCGGTTGGCGCGACATCCCTGATTTCTGGAAGGACATGCAATGAACACCCGCAAATCTATGATGCGCGCGTCGCTCCGCCCGCTGTTTCTCCTTGTCGGCCTCGCAGCGTTGTCTGCCTGCGAAGGCGTCGAAACCGGGGCGGTTTCGCCTTGTCACGGCCAATTCCGCGCTGAGGGCAAGTATTTCGCGGCCCGCGCGCAGAGAGATGGCAGCCGGGTCGTGGTCAGCACGATGAATGCCCAGGCCTCGGGCTGCGCAGGCTGATCGGATGCGCCGCTCTGCCCTTCTTCTCGGGATCTCCTGTGCGACGGCGCTGCCGCTGATCGGCCTCGCGCAAGGCGTGCCGATCATCGACGGCACCCGCCTTTCGAACCTGGTCTCGCGCCTGGCCGAGCAGGCGCAGGATGCCCTGAAGCAGGAAGAGAAGCTCGGGGAGCAGACTCGTCTGAACGAGATCGAAGACGAACAACTGGCCGCCTATGAGCGGTTCCTCGCGGACACGACAGGCACGACCGATCTGAGCGGATTTGAGGAGGGCGGGGCGGATTTTCCACCGGCAGACGAAGTCTATCCCGTTGAGGAGACCAGCCCAGAAAGCCAAAGGCTCTTCGGCGAGGGTGAAACGGTCGAAACGATGATCATCGCCACGGCGCATCGCTATGAGGGCCATCCCGGCGTGGTGAAGGTCGGCCTCACGCCCACGACCTGGCGCATCCTGTTCCAGTCCTTGGTCAAACAGGAAAGCGCCTTCAACAATGCCGCGATCAGCCCGATCGGCGCGCTCGGGTTCTGCCAGCTGATGCCGGGCACGGCAGCCGACTTGGGCGTGGACCCGAGTGACCCGCTGCAGAACCTCGATGGCGGCGCGCGGTATTTGGCAACCCAGCTCAACGCTTTCGGCCGGATCGATTTCGCGCTCGCGGCCTATAACGCCGGGCCTGGCAACGTCCAGAAATACGGTGGCATCCCACCCTTCGAGGAAACCCAGAACTACGTGCGTCGGATCTCAGGCTTCTACGATGCATACCTTTCGGAAATCACCGGCGCCGATGTGACGGGCACCTTGGCGGGAGTCGATGGTGCCAGTGCCGAATGGGGCAACATGTCCTCCGCCTTCATCGGCTATTCGGGTCAGCAAAGCGGGCAAATCGAAGCCGCCATGGCGCGGATCAAGGGGTTTTTGGAAGAGGCCAAGCCCCAGACCCCGAAAGAGGCTGTCGATCAGAACACCTACATGATCGCCGAGCGCGCCCGATTGATGGCCCTGACGCTGCGGCTTCGGGCCGGGGCCGTGAAGGTCGAGGCGGCACATGGCCTCTCTGACGCAGCCCAAGCCCTGCAATATTCGACATTTTGGGAGTATTCCGATGGTCAATAGACGGATGGCACCCGCCGCCGCGCTCTGCCTTTGTTTTCTTGGATCGGTGGTCCATGCGCAAGGCGTGCCGGTCATCGACGGCACCAACCTCGCCAAGAACATCGAGCAGCTGCAGGCCGCCCTGCGCGACGCCGAAAACCAGATCGCGCAGATCGAGGAGCTGAAGAAACAGGTCGAAAACGGCCTCGAACAGATAACCAATCTCGAAGGCATTCTTGGGTCGATCTCCGGTCTCAATGAGATCGCCAGCCTTTACAATTCGGTCGAGGATCTGCGGTCGCGGGCGGCGAAGATCACCGACCTCTCCGGCTTCACCGATGCCATTGCGATTGGGGATTTCGACAGCCTGTTGGACAGCCTGCTCGATAGCAATGTCACCATGGGCGACAAGATGGCCGCAGAGTACATGGAAGACACGCTGACCAATGCGGGTCTCTCGTCGGAAACGCTGGCGAGCTTGTCCTCCTCGGAAAACCCGCAGGACAAGCGGATCGCGCAGACGGCGGCTGCCAGTGCTACGGCAATGGGCATCGCACAGCTTTCCTATGAAGAGGCGGCGCAAAGCCTCGAGCGGATCGACGGGCTGGTGGACGAGATCGCGAGCCAGGACACTCTGAAGGAAAGCATCGACCTCAACACCCGCATGGCGGCCGAGACCAACTACATGCTGGGCCAGATGTGGCGGCTCAATGCTGCGACCGGCCTTGCCACCGGGCAGACCGGGGTCAACTGGGCGGCGGAACAGGCCAAGGAAAAGAGCTTCTTCGACTATTCGGGCGCGAACTGATGCGGCGCGGTGGTCTTTTGGCGGCAGCCGCCGCAATCGCCATCTCCTTCACGGGCTTTGCTTGGGCCGAAGATCTTGCGACCGTCAGCGATCTTGATCTGCTCAAACAGACCCGGGAAGCGGTGGGGGCGCAGGATGCTGATCTTGCGCTGGAATTGCTGACTGAAATGCAGCGGCGTGGGACGGGGATCTTCGCGGGGGCCGAGAAGGCGGTTTGCGAAGAAGTCATCAAAGTACCTGACAGGATCACCGACTGGCGGTTCAAAGGGGCAGCCCGGCAAGCCTACATCACCTCGGCCAAGAAGCGCCAGCTCGCGACCGAGGCCTGCGGCTGCCTCTTCTCGGATTACCCGTTTGACGACTTCACCACCGAAGTCTTGGGCAAATCTGCAGCTGATCTGACTGACGCCGATCGCGCGGCGCTGGAAACCTACCTCGCTGCCGAGCAGCGCGACGTCGAAGGCCGCTACCGCGCCTTTGAGAAATCCTGTCGGGCGAACTGACCCATGGCCATCATCGCCGACATCCTGACCCAAGTAGACGCTGCTGCGACAGCGGTCGGAGCCACGGCCTTTGATGCGGTCGCCGCAGAGATCGTACCGGTCTTCCGTATCGGGTCGGTGTTGGTGGTGGCGCTCGTCGGCGTCAACTTGATGGCGCAGGCGGTGCCCATGACGCTGCGGAACGGGCTCGGCCTGATGGTCCGTATTGCCGTCGCCTCGGCATTTCTGTCGTCCTGGACCAACTTCAATGCGGTCTACGGCGTCCTCACGAATGCCCCGAGCGAAATCGGCGCGGTGGTTATGAACGCTTTCGGCGGAGGGAGTGGCAACCTCTATGACGGGCTGGATTCGCTGTATCTGCAGGCCCTCGATGTCGGACAGGCGATCAGCCAGAACGGCAGCTACATCACTGGCGCCCTCGCAGGCCTCCTGATGTTCCTGGTCGCAGCCCTGATGGCCACTGTGTCGATCATCGTGATCTCGGCGGCCAAGATCATGATTGGCGTTTTGGTGATCTTCGCCCCAATTGCTATCGCCTGCACGCTCTTCAAGATAACGGCTGCGCTCTTCGACCGTTGGGTGAACCTGGCTCTCGGCTTTGCCTTCTACCCGATGCTGACCTCGGGCATGGCGGCCTTCACCATCGCCATTGCCCGCGATCTCACCCCCGCCTCGCTCACCAATGTCGAGACCATCGGCGATGTCCTGAGCTTCGTCGTGGTTATGATGCTTGGCACCGGTCTGATGGCTATGGTCCCGACCATCGCGCAATCACTGGCACAAACCGCAACCGGACTCGGCGGCGTCGCCAGTTCCACCTTCCGCACGGCCGACACAGCCAAAGGCTATGGCCGATCCGGCATTGCCGCCGGGATCGGGGCCGGACGTGGTGCTGCTGGGCTGGACGCGGGCGGCCGTCGGCCGTCGGACGCGCGGCTCAATGGCAATGCCGCAGGCAAGATCGGGCGATCGGCGGTGCAGACCGCGATGCGTCTCGCCAGTCGAACGCCCGACAAGAGTTGAGCCCCAAAGATGCCGAGTAACGGAGGAACGCCGATGCCCGATCAAATGCATCCGCATGGATTTGACGTCGATCTCATTCTTGAGCCGCGCCTCTCGGCCCGGCGTGCCTGGTTTGTTGCCGGTGGGGCAGGGGCTCTCAGCTTGGTACTTGCCACCGCACTCGTGCTGGTCCTGCCCCTAAAGGAAACGCAGGTCTTTACCGTGCTGGTGGATCGACAGACCGGTGACGCCGAAAAGGTCATGACTGTCTCCCCGACCGGTATCGAGGATCAGGAAGCGCTGAAGCAAAGCCTGCTCGTTGCTTATGTTTCCGACCGAGAAGGGTACTTCCTCGCGGGCATTCAGGCCCGTCTTGAAAGCGTGCAGCGCCGTTCGACAGCAAATGCCGAAGAAAGTCTACGGCTCCTTTGGTCCAAGGGCGGCAGCAATACGGCTTATCCGCCCGATGTTTATGGTGCAGGTGCGGAAGTCTATGTGACGGTGCGCCGGATTACCTTCCTCGCCCCAAATGTGGCCCAAGTTCGGTTTCTCAAGACCTTGCGCAAGACCAAGCAGGAGCCAGTTACTCAGCCATTCGTTGCGACGGTCGAATTCGCCTTCGCGCCCAAGACCGAACGCTCTCTCGCCCATGTCTGGGAAAACCCGCTCGGTTTCACCGTCTCCTCTTACCGCGTCGATGCCGAAACCCTGGAGTCCAACCCATGACCCGCACGTCCTTCCTCCTTCCCGGGCTCTTCGCATCCAGTCTCGCCCTTGCGCTGCCCGTGTTTGCCGAGGTGGCCCCCACCTCGATGGGGGCCGATGCCCGTGTGCGGTCGGTGCTTTACAGCCCCGTCGACGTGATCCGCCTCGATACCAAGTTGCGGGTCAACACAGCCATTGAGCTTGGGGCGGGAGAACGGATCGACTCCGTGCTCTTGGGCGACAGCGAGGCTTTCGAGGTTGAGGTCCTGTCAAACCGCACCACGGTGTCGATCAAACCGGTGATCGGCGGGGCCGATACCAATATGACGATCTACACCGGGCGGCGCACCATCACGCTGGCCATCAGCGAAGGCCGTTCGCAGAACCCGACCTTCCGGCTGGTGCTGCGCTATCCCGAGACGGGAGGGGGCAAGGCCACGAAGCCCACCGTCGTATCTGGCTCGCGGGATATCGGTTATGCTTGGTCGGGCGACGAGAAGCTGAAGCCCGTCCACATCTGGAATGACGGTCAGGCAACGTATTTCGCCTTCGCGCCGGGTCTGAGGCCATCGATCTTCGGGGTGGACGCCACTGGGCGCGAAGTAACGCTGAACTCTGGCACTCGCGGCAGCATCGTTCGCGTGCCGGGTTTGCGCGATGAGTATTCGATCCGGATCGGCAAGGAAGTACTCTGCATCGAGCATGCGGAGGGCGGCATCACGACTGATCCGGCCCTTCTCGCCAAACTTCAGGGCTGGGAGTTCTGACATGACCGATCCGCAGAAAACCGATGCGCCAACGAACCCAGAGACCGAATACAAGGTCGAGCGGCCCAAGCCGAAGATGACTCGCCCGCAAAAGATCGGCATGGGTGCCCTGCTGGCCGGGGCGAGCATTGCTGCGATCTGGACGATCTGGCCCGCGACCCCGGCCATCCCGGAGGTCGAAACCTCGGCGGTAGAGGAGTTCCAGGATCAGGAGGGCGGTTCGCCCTTCGGTTCCATCGAATCTGCACCGAAGGCGGACGGCGGCGATGGCTTTGCCAATATCGAAGGCGAACTTGCTGCTCAGCGTGAAACGCTGGAGAGCCGTAACGCTGCCCTGAAAGGGGAGGTCGAACGCCTCCAAAAAGAACTGGCTGACCTCGCCACCCGTGCAGATTCCGAAAAGGATGCCTCGGCCAAGGAACTGGCCCTCGCCTTGGAAAAGGCCCAGGCCCAAAACCTTGCGCTGATGGAAGACATGCGCGGGCAGTTTGATCGCGAGATTGCCGCTTTGAGAGCCGAGGCCGACAGCGCGAGTGCGGTCGATGCCAAACGCGAAGCCGAACTGGCTGCCAAGCGCGCCGAGCGGGAAGAGCAGCTTGCCGCACGGATCGCCTCGCCTTCCGTCGTCTATGATGGGGGCGACAAGTCCGGGGCAGGGGAGGCGGGCATGGGCATGCCCGACGAGGCCACATCGGGATCACGCGATGCTGCCGGCCGGGATTTCGTGCAATCGGGCCGGGAGTCGACCGAGGTCGAGGCGAGCCAGGTCATTGCCAATCCCTCGAACACGGTGCTGCAGGGCACGATGATCGAGGCCACGCTTGAGAACGCCGTGGACTCGAGCCTGCCGGGTCAGATCACCGCCATCGTCACGCGGCCGGTCTGGTCCTTCGATCAGGCGCAGATCCTCGTGCCGGCGGGTTCACGGCTCTTTGGCGAGTATTCCTCGGAAGTGGCCATCGGACAGGGCCGCATCCTCGTGGCCTGGACGCGGCTTGTGACGCCGGATGGTCAATCGGTTCAGATGGAGGCCTTTGGGGGCGATGCCCAAGCCCGCTCCGGCATCACCGGCAAGGTCAACAGCCGTTTTGGGCAACGCTTCGGCTCGGCGGCGCTGATCTCGCTTTTGGGCGCTGCCCCCGCAGTTGCAGCTGCGAAATACACCACTGAAATCTCCTCCGACACCGCCGAAAACATCGGCCAGGATCTGAGTTCCGCCATGGGCTCGGCCGTCGAGGCCTATACCAGCCTGCCGCCGATCATCACCGTCGCTCCAGGTGCCGCGATCACCGTGATGGTCGACCGCGATCTGGAGTTCTGGTGAGGACGGCGACATGATGGATGGTCAGCCTTCGTTTCTCGGGGCCTATCTTTCCTCCCTCGCGCCCATCCTGCAGCGCGAGGAACTGGTCGAGATCGCCATCAATCCTGATGGCAAGGTCTGGATCGAGCGCAAGGGCGGCAGTCATATGGAGCTGGTTCCGGATCTGCAGATTGACCGGGCGTTGTCGGTAAACCTAGGGCAGGCGATTGCCTCATCCGTGGGGGTGCAGTTTTCTGACAAGAAGCCGACGGTGTCCGGCAAGATTACTTGGGGTGGCACGGCGATCCGGGCGCAGGTCGTGGCGCCGCCTATCGTTGAAGGCGGCATGGCTATCACGCTCCGGCCGTTCAAACTCGCGGCGGATGCGCCGATCAAGCCGACGCTTCTGCACGGATCGCTGATTGATCTTGATCATCGCAAGCGGGAGCTCGGGAAGGAAGTCCTGGCACTGGCCGAAGCGGGCGATGTCGAGGCGGCGATGCGGCTTTGCGTCCGGAAGCGGCTCAATGTGCTGATTTCTGGCGGGACGTCGACGGGGAAGACCACCTTTGCGCGCTCGCTGCTGGCGATGGTCGATCCTGCCGAAAGGCTGGTGACGATCGAGGATGCCTATGAGCTCTTCCCGAGCCAAGCAAATGTTGTGGCGTTGAAGGCGGACCGGAACAGCCAGGGGGAACGGACGCCGGCGCGGCTGTTGGAGGCATCGCTTCGGATGCGGCCTGACCGGATCATCCTGGGCGAGTTGCGCGGGGAGGAAAGTCGGACGTTTCTTGAGGCGATCAACACTGGACATGGCGGGTCATTCACGACGATCCATGCGGATTCAGCGCGGAGGGCGATCGATCGGCTGGCGATCATGGTGATGGCGGCAGGGCTGGGGATGGGGTTTGAGGAGGTGAAGCGCTATTGTGAGGGATCGGTTGATCTGGTGGTGCAGTTGGAGCGGCGGGACGGTGTCCGGGGTGTGGTCGAGCTATTGTATTGAGAGGCTGCTATATTCGCCTTCATGACCTTACAGGGTGGCCAGCGATTTCTCCTCCTTGTGACGTTTGGTGTAAGAAAGTTCTTGCTTACAACCTTTGGGAGATGTGAGTATTGGGTGTGGCTTTGCCGTTTCT
>APMI01002338.1_pt1 | contig 27199 bp, 24 predicted proteins | sample 667938 | NCBI WGS metagenome assembly APMI01 (sample SAMN01084076, study PRJNA167559) | wastewater metagenome | biome: Wastewater | place: Denmark: Ejby Moelle, Odense | collected 2011-11-28
TCCCTCGTGATTGACTAGCCAGGCTGCCTGCCCAAAATAACATAACACAAGGCATAATTTGACATATACCCAGCTGACTTCAATATTTTTTCTACCACAATGACCCAAATCACTATAAAGTGCCTCTGCACCTGTAGTGCAGAGAAAAACTCCTCCGAGCAACCAAAAACCGTCCGGATAGTCTCTTATCAGATGGTATGCGTACACCGGATTCAATGCTTTAAGTACAGAGAAGTCCTTGCCTAATGCATAAAAACCCATTACCCCAATCATCGTAAACCATACCATCATCGCCGGGCCAAATACTTTTCCAATTTTAGCACTGCCAAATGCCTGTACAAGAAATAATATAGTAAGTATGCCGATAACGATAGGAATGGTAGGAATAGAAGGATAGTACATTTTTATTCCTTCCACTGCTGACGACACTGAAATGGGAGGTGTAATTATACTGTCTGCGATTAAAAAAGAGCCGCCTAATAAGGCAGGTATCAGAAGCCACTTTTTATAGCGCCTGATCAGTGTATACAATGAAAAAATTCCACCTTCTCCTTTATTGTCGGCTTTCAGGGTAATAAAAACATATTTAAGCGTTGTCTGAAAGAACAATGTCCAGAAGATGGCGCTTACGCTGCCCAGGATCAATTCTTTATTAACAGGAGCATCTTTAAGTATAGCTTTAAAAGTATACAAAGGCGAGGTTCCTATATCTCCGTAAACAATGCCTACCGAAATAAGGAACCCAGCCAGTGAAAGCTTTTTGATATTTAATGATTCAGCTTTAATAACCAATACTATTTTATGATGTTAAAAACTGATCGCAAGTGAAGTAGATATCGCCAGGTTATCCCGGACGAATTTGCCGTTTTGATCTGCGAAAAGTTTATCTTTATTATTCAGATTTCTTACTTCAATTCGCCACATTGCATTGTCACTTATGCTGTAATCAAAATTGGCAGAATAACCCCAAGTCTTGAAACCATTAGGCGAACCGGTTGCTATCAGTACACCTTTTTCATCGTTATAGTATTCTCCTCTTAAAGCAATACTTGATTTAGACGTAGGAGTATACCGTATGATGACTACCGGCGTATACCAGCTATTCATTGAGGAAGATCCTTTTGCTTTTTGCTCAAACCCAATATCAAACCCGGCAGTTGCTGAAAACTTACGACCCAGTTGAAATATCCCGTAAAAATCGTGGAAGTACCGCATCTGCTTTACACTATCCGGTTTATCGTTACCAACGAAAGTGCTGCTGTTTAGTGTAATTGCCTTAGATGGCTTAAAAGTGATCTGCGTGCCAAATGCAGGAGTCGTGTTTCTATCGATGCGTTGAATGCGTTGCCACCCGTTTAGAACCAATGCACTGAGGTACCATTTTTCGTTAGGTAATGTGAATCCTACTTTGACGCCTGTTTCGAAATAAGGCGAGTTTTCAGCAGATAGGCTCCTGGTTAACGTTGGGCAATCTTTACCTAATGCACTTTCCCAACCAATATGAGAAGGAAGAATACCGGCATCTAACCAGAGATTGCTTTTAGAAGAGAGCTTAACACCAATGTTCGCCTCATAAATATTCTTGAGTACACCCGGTTCAACTGCATAGTTGGCATTCATGTAAGTACCAGTCGCGAGTGACAGGTTAGCCCTAAGCTTTTCTGTGGTATACCCGGCCTTTATAAAACCCAGATTGAGGTTTATTTCATTGGCTCTGTTATGGCTGTAAATAAAAGAGGGCTTTGAATTGTTTAAGGGTTTATTGAACTCATATGAATAATAGGTTTCCAAATATCCACTTATGGATATAGGACTTTGTTTTACTTCTTGGGCTGTTGCATTTATACCTGTTAAAAGAATAGCACCTAATACTACTTTTTTCATTTTTTTTATTTTAAGTTATCCAGAGCAATATTTAATTTAAGAACATTGATTTTTTCAGGACCCAGCAAACCTGCCAGCGGCTTTTCCGTGTTTTTTTCTACCAGTTCGGTGATTTTTTCTTCACTGACATTGCGGGCAACTGCAATCCTTTTGATTTGGATCTTTGCTGACTTTGGTGAGATATTAGGATCCAGGCCGCTACCTGAAGCCGTAACCATCTCAGCGGGTATTTCACTTCTTTTTACGGAAGGATTATGCACAAGGAAGGAATCAATCCGTTCCGCTACAATTTTCAGATAGTCTGGATTCGAAGGCCCTTTGTTAGACCCGCCAGATCCGGCAGCGTTATAATCTACTGCCGATGGACGTCCCCAGAAATATTTATCTTCTGTAAATTTTTGCCCAACGTTGGCGTAGCCTACTACTTTCCCGTTTACTTGCAATTTTTCTCCATTGCCTTTACCTGGAGCCATTTTACTGATACCGGCAATCAGCAAAGGATAAATAGCAGAACACAGGATGATCATTACCAGTGTCAGTTTTAAAGAAGGCAGAATATATTTTTTCATTTTTTTTTTAATTTTGTTTTACATGAATAATCCAAGAATCATATCAATCAATTTGATACCCAGGAACGGAATGACTACACCACCTAAACCATAGATCAATAGGTTTCTTCTTAACAAGGCACTTGCACCTATAGGCTTGTATGCTACCCCTCGGAGAGCGAGAGGGATCAACGCAGGTATGATCAAAGCATTGAAAATCACCGCCGACAGAATAGCGCTTTCTGGGCTTTGTAGCTGCATGATATTTAACGCCTTTAGAGAAGGAATAGATGTGATAAATAATGCCGGTACAATGGCAAAGTATTTGGCTATATCATTGGCAATGGAAAAGGTAGTCAGCGTTCCCCTTGTCATCAAAAGCTGCTTTCCGATTTCCACGATCTCGATAAGCTTGGTAGGATCATTATCCAGGTCCACCATATTGCCAGCCTCTTTGGCAGCCTGTGTGCCGCTGTTCATGGCAACACCAACATCTGCCTGGGCCAATGCAGGGGCATCATTTGTGCCATCACCCATCATGGCAACCAGTTTACCAGACTGTTGTTCATTTTTAATGTAGTTCATTTTATCTTCCGGCTTTGCCTCAGCAATAAAATCATCCACACCTGCTTTTTCTGCAATGTATTTTGCCGTTAAAGGGTTATCGCCGGTTACCATTACGGTTTTTACACCCATTTTTCTCAGGCGTTGAAAACGCTCCTGGATACCCGGTTTAATGATGTCCTGTAATTCAATAACTCCAAGTATTTTATTATTTTCAGCTACCACCAGCGGTGTGCCGCCATTGCTGGAAATAGTATTCACGTTTTCGGCAATTTCAGCAGGGAATGAATTACCAGCTTTTTCCGCCATTTTTCGTATGGCATCTGTTGCACCTTTCCGGATTTTAGTATTGCCGAAGTCAATACCTGAACTACGGGTTTCAGCCGTGAATTTGATATAGGTAGGATTGTCAATCCGGTAGCTTAAAGGGTTAATGTTGGCAAGTTCGATAATGGATTTACCTTCCGGCGTTTCATCCGCCATTGAACTGAGCACAGCACATCGGATAAAATGACTTTCCTCAATTCCATCTGCGAAATAAAAGTTAGTAGCTTTCCTGTTACCTATAGTTATCGTTCCTGTTTTATCCAAAAGCAGCGTATCAAGGTCGCCGGCTGTCTCCACTGCCTTACCGCTTTTGGTGATCACATTGGCGCGTAGAGCCCTGTCCATACCCGCGATGCCTATGGCGCTCAACAAGCCGCCAATGGTAGTTGGTATTAAACATACAAACAACGAAACAAAAGCAGCAATAGTAATCGGGGTGTTAGCATAGTCACCAAAGGGTTTCAGTGTTACACAAACCAGAACAAATACCAAGGTAAAACCTGCCAAAAGAATGGTAAGGGCAATTTCATTGGGTGTTTTCTGTCTGCTGGCGCCTTCCACTAATGCGATCATCTTATCCAAAAAACTCTCACCGGGGTTTGTATTAACCTTCACTTTGATGCGGTCACTCAACACTTTCGTGCCGCCGGTAACGGAAGACTTATCTCCACCGGATTCCCTGATGACAGGAGCGGATTCGCCGGTTATGGCAGATTCGTCAATAGTTGCGATACCTTCTATGATCTCACCGTCCATCGGAATGATATCTCCTGTTTCGCAAAGGAATACATCTCCCTTTTTAAGTGATGAGGAAGAAACAATTTTCGTTTCACTATCTATCATTCCCCTGGCCACTAAGACTAGCTTGGCGGGTGTTTCTTCACGCGTTTTGCGTAAACTATCTGCCTGGGCCTTTCCTCTGGCTTCCGCAATTGCCTCTGCAAAGTTTGCAAATAACAAGGTTAACAACAACGTGATGAATACAGCTAAGTTATAGCCTACAGATCCCTGGGCTACATCAGAAGACATGGCTGTGTAAATCGTAACCGCCAGCATTATGGCTGTTCCAACCTCTACCGTAAACATTACGGGGTTGCGAAAAAGTATCCGTGGGTGAAGCTTTACAAACGATTGTTTTAATGCTTCCCTAACCAGCGAAGCTTCAAACAGTTTGTTATTACTTATATTTTTTGACATCTTATAAATTTATTTGGCTGTGTTAATAGTTATCTTAAGTTAAAAAATTCGGCTATTGGTCCTAACGTAAGTGCAGGGAAGAATGCCAATGCCGCAATGATGATTATTACCGCATAGGTCATAATGCCAAAAGTGACAGTATCGGTCTTAAGTGTTCCTGCAGCTTCTGGCGTATATTTCTTTGCAGCCAATAAACCTGCAATAGCAACGGGTCCGATAATGGGCAGGAACCTTCCAAGTATTAACACAAAACCTGTACTTATATTCCAGAATACATTATTATCGCCTAGTCCCTCAAAGCCGGAGCCGTTGTTAGCAGCCGACGATGTATACTCATAGAGCATTTCAGAAAAGCCGTGATTGCCTGGATTATTTAGCCAGGAGGATGGTTTAACTGCCCAGCTTGCTTCAGGATGATGAACAAGAACATAAGATGAAATAGCAGTGCCAACCAGGATAATAAAAGGATGAAGCAGTGCGATCATCGAAGCGATCTTCATTTCCCTGGCTTCGATCTTTCTTCCCATAAATTCAGGGGTTCGTCCTACCATTAAACCGGAGATAAATACCGCTATGATCAGGAAAACAAAATAGTTTAATATTCCCACCCCTACACCTCCATAAAAACAGTTGGTCATCATGCCTAATAATTGCATGGCGCCGGACATCGGCATCGAGCTGTCATGCATTGAGTTAACCGAGCCTGTGGAGATGATAGTTGTAACGACCTGCCAATATGCAGAAGCTGTTACACCTAACCGGACCTCTTTTCCTTCCATCGCCGCATTATCGGCAATACCCATATGCGTAAATGCAGGGTTCCCACTTGTTTCTGAGACCAGATTGGGAATCAAAAAGGTAAGCATACCTACTGTCATCACACCAAAAATGATATAGGCCAGTTTCCTGCGTTTAATAAAGAAACCAAATGCAAAAATCAGCGCAATAGGAATCAGAACCTGTGCTATTACTTCAACCATATTGGTGAAGTAATTAGGATTTTCCAATGGATGGGTAGAATTGGCTCCGAACCAGCCGCCGCCGTTAGTGCCCAAATGTTTAATGGCTATCATACCAGCAGCCGGACCTCTCGAAACCTGTACGGAATCACCTTGTAAGGTAACGATGCTATCTTTTCCTTCAAAGCTTGCCGGTGTGCCATTGAAGGCCAGCAAGCCTGCAATAACAATACATATAGGAATTAGGATACGGGTAAGTGTCTTGGTAAAAAACACAAAAAAGTTTCCCAATTTATCTGTCGTTTTTCCTGCAAATGCACGGAATAGGACAACTACAGCAGCAATACCTGTAGCAGCTGTTACAAATTGCAGAAAAGTGATTACAATTAACTGGCTTAAATAGGTGATCCCGGTTTCTCCTGAATAGTGCTGGAGGTTGCAATTAACCAGAAAACTAATATCAGTATTAAATGCCAGATCTGGTGTCATGCTCGGATTACCATCCGGATTAAGGAATAAACTGCCCTGGAATATCAATACAAAAAATGCATAGACAAACCAGACCATGTTAATGGAAAGCAACGCTATCATGTGTTGTTTCCAATTCATTTCTTTATTAGGGTCAATTCCACAGAACCGGAAAATGAAACGTTCCAGTGGATTTAAAAAATCGGTAAACGTTTTTTCGCCCTTAAAAACTTTGGCTATATATTTTCCCAATGGGAATGCTAATAGCACCGTTATGAGGAAGGTGACAATAATGCCAATCAGTTCAGTATTCATTATCAGTTGATTTAGCTATTAAAATTTTTCAGGTTTAATTAATACGTACAGGAGGTATATAAATACCAGTATTGCGACCACGAGTAAGAATATCATCATCATATTTCAGAATTTAAGAGTTAAACTTTTTCAAAAAAGTCAATGGATTTAAAAAAAACGGCAAAGCACACAAGGCCAGCTAGTAGGAGTAAAACGGTCATAATTTGTTGATTTTTTATTTTAGTTAATAGTTATTGTTTGAGTATTTTAAATTTTAGATACACCATGTAAACAAACGACAAGGCGAATAGCCATAGAAATATGATCATTACTATTTCTTTAGCAGTGTATTTGGGCTTTCGTTCTTTCATATGTTATTCAACTTTAAAAGATGGAACCCTAAATCCCAAATGTTATAACCTGTTTATAGTATTGCTGTCGTAAAATTTCTGGTAACAGATTAATAGCGCGGGGCTTGTTTATTTCAATAAAACTTGAAACAGAAAATAAGAATACATTGAGTACTGCATTCTTTATTTCTGTATTTCCCGCCACATAAATCTTTTCCGCTAAAACGAAATATCTTTTTAGCCTAGTGATATTATCTTGGACGATAATCACTTTAGTTAATTCAGCTAACCTTTGTGCTCTTTTATATGGAGATTCCACTTTCACTTCTATTTAATTTAAGTTGCTGATAAGAGGTAGGCAAATGAAGGACCAAAGCCGGCAAGAAAATAATAGAGGCTCATAAAACTCTGATTAACAGTGTTTTATGTACGAAAATGCTCTTTTTTACAGATGACATTTTTTCGATAAAAATCTATCATAATGATAGGGTCTATCAATATAAGGTGGGCTAAGTCTATCAAATAGAAAATATAGGAAAACTGAGGATAATCACTATAAGCAATGATATCGAACAGCAATAAAATACCATTACATGGCTAAAAGATTTTCTAGTTGCTTCTATCCAAGATACTTCTTAATATATCGTTCTTTGGTCTTAGGTAGCGAGTTCATTCCTGCGCACGGTTTAGTTAAACCACGGGTGCAAGCAAAGTATCTGTAAAAAATATAGTATAAGCTTGGTAAATTACCATCCGTTTTTTGGGTACCACTTCATTCATAGAAGCTATTTAATGTCCTAAATCCCTACGCTGCGTTCTAATGAGATCAATGCTGAGGCGTAGTCTATTAACTTAAGTAGTCTCTCAAAAATTCCTGAAAACATGATTTTTTAAAATTTTGGAGACGTGGATTTAAGTAGTCTTATTTCTTTACCAGATACTACTGTATTTAGGAACAAAGGAAATGTAGATTTATCTGGTGTTACAGCAATTCCAAAAAAAAATCAAGTTCGAGAACTCAGGTTCTGTTGATTTAAGTAGCCTTATATAAAGCAATAAAATAATCCCCAAGACCAATCTTAAATATAAATTCAAAATAAGTGGCAAGAATATTAAGCGGTACCATAACGCCAGGGTGCTATTATCTGTAGTGCTTCGCTTTAACCTTGTCTGTCTATTATTGTAATGCCCGCCAAATTTGCCTGGTTGTTTTTCAAAAAGGCAAAGGTCATTTTATCCACTTTGCAGTTAATAAACTGCACCCTTTTAAATTTTTTATTATTTTTAAAGAACGTGTTTACAAGCATTGCATTTTGGAATGTAACTCCGTAAAAGGCACAATTTTCAAAATGACAATCCTCCAATCTGCCTTCAAAAATAATATCCTGAATCCCCATTTCAGTAAAAGAGGTGTTATTCCATTTAGCATTTCCAATTATGTTTTTTCCGAAGTTGCCGGATTTGAATATCGTTTTGGTAAAATCGGTATCAGAGAGGTCACTGTCTCCGACATTGCTTTTTGAAAATTCAGTTTCTTTCAATGAACAGTTTTTAAATATATTGTTGCTCAGGTTAGAACGCTGAATTTGGCTGTTGCTGATGTCGGAATCCGTGAAGTCACAGTCGACAATATTATTGCTGTTTAGAAGAAGCCCCGACATATTTGAACCGATAAACAAACATCTCTGCATATTGGCGGAGCTAAATTTTTCGTGCAGATTTTTCAACCCTGAAAAGTCACTGTCCACCAGGTTCAACTTTGACATATCCCAACTCGGTTTTTTGCTTTTCGTTGAAGATGGAAATTCATCTGATTGTTTTTTTATTGGCTCAATAGGTTTCATTTCTGCTTCTATGGATTTGAAACTGTCTGAAAAATGATTAAGGTCAACTCCAAGAATTTCAGCAAGATGGTTTAAAGTCGTGATGTCGGGCATTGATTCACCCCGTTCCCATTTACCTACAGCCTGTGGACTAATACTTGCTTTGCAAGTTCTGCCTGTGAAAGATTAATTTTCTTTCTTGCTTCTGCAATTTTATTGCCAATGGATTTTGAATTAAATTTCATTTTGAGTAATATTATAAATTATTTTGTTGTCATCTGCTTATTAATACTGGCAATTTCACGGACTGCGTTGGCGACAGCACGGAAATCTTTTTTCAGGATTAGATCGTGATTGCTCGAAACTTTTGCACTGATTTTGATCTTCGATTTATTGCCTCGTGCTCTTTCGTCATAAGTAATATGTCGAAATTCAGAACCGATATCGTCTATGACTTTCTTCCAATACCCTTGAGTGGCAAATTGACCATTAAGGTAGATTATAGGAATACCAGAACCACCTGTGTCGGTGGCAGCCAATGCGGTGTCATCAATAGGGACCATGCCCGTCCAAACAAACTGGCTAGTTGATAGATTTTCATTTTCTTCTGTTTCGGCAATTTTATTGCCGATTGGTTTTGAATTTAGCATCATTTTATTTTTATTCTTTTGATGCTACAAAGCTATTATGCCGCATAGGTACAGTGTAAATAAAACGGGCTACTTTCAGTTGTAAGTATGTTACCTTCAGTTATTTTCTGACAACTAATAGTGGTTTTGCGGCTTTTACGAATTTATTGTAATAAAGTGTCGTCAAACCTAGAATGGGAACATGGAAATGCTAAAGTAGGCCAAGCTATGAAAGCTTCGTTGGCCGCTCACGCCGCCGCCATGGAAATTACAGATCCGGTATATATCAATCGCCCGCGCAATAGGGCAAACAGTCGCAACCGCCCATATGGCGGATCATTCATGGGTGGAGCAATCTATGGCCTAAACGCCCTTAAACTAACCGGTAAGTCCATTGAAGAAGAAAGGGAATGGCAAAACCAAAGGTTGCAATCCTTATTACCTGATGAAATCGTAAACCTTGTCTTAGAAACCAGAAAGGTCAAAGAAAAAGGGTTTAAAGACTTAAGGGATTAGCTAACTGATTCTATTAATGCTACTCCTCCCTTTAGAAAAGGCAGCAGAACAAAACGGTACATACGCTTGCAGGGAAATGTGCATTGATGAAAACAATGATATTTGCATCCCCTGCAAGAGAATGTGAATAGGTTACTTTGTGCTTAACGCTTTCAGTTTTGTACTAAGTTCTGTCAGACCTGCCTTTGTCAGATAGTCGTCTGCAATGGCTTCTAATTCCTGTAAGGTTTCCGGTGGTATGCTTTCCAGCAGGTTGGATGATTTGTCATCATCTTTTGCCGACAAACCCCGCTTAATCACACTGTTTAGCAGCAGTACATTTTTACGTGAGATTTTCATATCAATCTTCACTGTCTCATTCATGCCAGGGATACTCAATATGGTATCATACACTTTGGCTACATCATTTGTTGTTAGCATAACATCATGTTTTTAAATTGTTCAAACTTCACGATACAAATTTATCTGTAAGCTCTTAAAACATCCTCATCATAATATGGTGAGGATAGGTAGAACCCCTACCGCTTGTTTAACTTCGTATCCGAATGTAACTGAATAGTGAACGAGATAAATGTGCGGTTATGAATTTCGGTAAGCAAGGGCTTTCCATAGCGGAGGCCAAAGAAATGGATATGGTGGATTACCTGTCCAAATTAGGCTATGAGCCAGCCAAAATCAGAAATGCGGATCATTGGTATTTATCGCCCCTGAGAGATGAGCACACACCATCTTTTAAGGTCAACAGAAAAATAAACCGATGGTACGATCATGGGCTGGGGAAAGGTGGCAACTTAGTTGACTTCGGTATTCTTTACCACAACTGTTCTGTAGGTGAATTTCTCCAAAAAATGACTGCTGGTTTTTCCTTTCATAAGCCTATTATTCATCTTCCTTTCGAGCATGAATCGGAGTATAAAATTACCATCCTTCAGGACTTTTGCATCAGTTCCTTCGCTCTGCTGAAATATTTCGAACAAAGAAAGATTCCGCACGATATTGCGGAACAGTTTTGTAGGGAAGTCCGCTACAATCTGAATGATAAAATATACTATGGCATTGGCTTTAAAAATGATGCCGGTGGATATGAAATCCGCAACCCATATTTTAAGGCAAGCAGTTCACCCAAAGACGTAACCACGTTCAACCACAGAGGGAATGAAGTAGCCGTTTTTGAGGGCTTTACCGATTTCCTTTCTTTCATGGCGATCCACCAAAAACAACCGAAGACCGATACTGATTTTATCATTTTAAATTCAGTTTCATTCTTTGAAAAAGCACGGCCTTTCATGGAACAGCACGAGGCTGTAAGGCTTTATTTAGATAGGGATATCGCCGGACAAAATTTCAGTCGCTATGCCCTGTCATTAAGCAATAAATACAAAGACGAAAGTAGATTATACAAAAGCCATAAAGACCTTAACGAATGGCTTATGAAATCAGGCGATAATCAGAAGAAGCATTTAAGGCAAAGGCTGCGATAAATCTGCATGCTTAAAAGAGGCTGCAAAGTTATTTAGACGACTGTTTATACAAAAGACCTTAAAAGCATCCTAAATGACTATCAAAAATCTTCCAGGACTTACGGAAGGCTGTGAGATTGCCTCTTTTCAGCAATCGGCCAGATGTCCGGTTGTTTAACAACCGAATCTGGCCGCCCTTACTCCGAAGTCGTGGGCGGGGGACACTGATAGGTTAAACAGAGTTTGAAAACGTGAAAATGATAAGTGATGGAACAGGAACAAACAAACAGGAGCCGCATTATCGGACTGAGGCTTACACCCAAAGAATATGAACAGGTGGAAAAGAAATGGAAAGCCAGTACCTGCCGCAAGCTGAGCGACTATGTTCGCCGGAGCATCTTTGAAAAGCCCATTGTAACCACCTATCGCAACCAGTCCTTTGATGACTTTATGGCAGAGGCAATTAAGCTGCGAAACGAGTTGAACGGCATCGGCAACAACTTCAACCAAGCAGTAAAAAAACTCCATACGCTGCATCAGATACCAGAGTTCAGGGACTGGCTTATAAGTTATGAACTGGAGAAAAAAGTCCTGCTGAATAAGGTAGATGAAATCAAAAATCACATCCAGAAAATCGGTGAAAAATGGTTGCAGTAATCAAGACCGGACATTCCCTTCACCGCATTTTAAATTACAATGAGAACAAGGTGAAAGAGGGTGTGGCTGAGATAATTTCAGCCGCCAATTATCCTATGGATGTTGAACAATTATCTTTTGCCCATAAATTGAACCGGTTGCAAAATCAGGCTGCTTTAAATGAAAATGTAAGCCGTAATAGCGTTCATATTTCACTCAATTTTGACCCTTCCGAACAGCTTTCAAAAGAGCGTTTGCAGGAAATCGCCGATACCTATATGCAGAAGATCGGCTTTGGCGAACAGCCTTATTTGATCTACCAGCATTTTGACGCAGGGCACCCACACATTCATATCGTATCAGTGAAGGTTAGGGCAGACGGAAGCCGTGTTGATACGCAGAATATTGGACGTAATCAATCCGAGAAAGCAAGGAAAGAAATCGAGCAGGCTTTTGATTTGAAGAGAGCCGAGGACAGCAAATTACAACAGCAATCCTACAAGCTCAAACCTGTCAATGTACAGAAGGTGCAGTACGGACGATCCGATACAAAAAGGGCTATCACCAATATACTTGATGCTGTCCTGAACGACTATAAATACGCCAGTCTCCCGGAGCTGAACGCTATTCTCAAACAATACAACGTTATGGCTGACCGTGGCAGTGAAAATTCAAGGGTATTCCAGAATCACGGCTTGGTGTATAGGATATTTGATGAGCAGGGCAACAAGGTCGGTGTTCCCATCAAGGCCAGCGATTTTTACAGCAAGCCAACACTTAATTATCTGGAAGAAAAATTTGCCCCCAATGAAGCTGCCCGCCAGTCACATAAAGCAAGGGTAAAGAACGCTATAGACCTTGCTCTTTTAAAGCAGCCCGACCAGAAGCTCTCCGACTTAATGAATACACTTGCCAAAGACGGTATAAACACCGTTCTAAGGCAAAATGAGGAAGGAATTATTTACGGAATAACCTACGTTGACCACCGCACTAAATGCGTCTTTAACGGCAGCTTATTAGGAAAGCAGTACAGTGCCAAAGGCATACTGGCACGGTGCGGTGAAAGAAAAGAACCGCTGTCACCCAAACAAGATTTTGTTAAACAACCAGCCGCAAATGGGCTGCCTGCGGAAGAACAAAACATGTTACTGCAAAGTCAGCCAAATAAGGATGGAGTGGATTTGCTGGAAACTCTTATGCAACCTGAACACGCATCCGGCTATGTACCTAACGGTCTTCCGGGCAAAGGCAGGAAGAAAAGGAAGAAACACATTACAAAACGTCTTTGATCATTTTTAAATATCACAGCTATGCAAACAGGAGAAAACGAACAGGCGCTGAGAAAGATACTGGATATGACCAGGCTGATCAGCATAGCAATTTTGGTATTGCATTTTTATTACTACTGCTATGCCGCATTCGCAGAGTGGCGGCTAACTGTCACACTTACCGACCGGCTAGTGGGCAATATCCGTAACACGGGATTGTTCAACAACTTCCATACATCCAAGCTTTTTGCGTTGGGCTTTCTGACGATTTCCCTGATGGGTGCAAGAGGTAGAAAAGATGAGAAGTTGAACTATAAAACTGCCTTTGCTTACATCATTACAGGTTTACTCATTTACTTCCTGAGCTATCTATCCCTGCTTCCCAAAATTTCCTTGACGACTGCAGCCATACTGTATATAAGCATTACAGCTATCGGGTTCATGTTAGTTCTGTCAGGAGGGACTTTACTTTCCCGTGTAATACAGCAAAAATTAAATAACAAGGACATCTTCAACAAGGAGAATGAAACCTTTCCGCAGGAAGAAAGGTTGCTGGAAAATGAGTTTTCTGTTAACCTTCCGGCACAATATAAGCTAAAGGGAAAGACACGTAAAAGTTGGATAAATATCATCAATCCGTTCAGGGCATTGATGGTGCTTGGCTCACCCGGAGCGGGTAAATCCTACTTCGTTATCAGGCATGTGATCACGCAGCATATCAAAAAGGGTTTCACCATGTTTGTGTACGATTTTAAGTTTGATGACCTTTCCAAAATTGTATATAACACCTGGCTGAAGTATAAAACGAAATACCCGGTAGAGCCTATGTTTTATGTGATCAATTTTGACGACCTAACACGTAGTCATAGGTGCAATCCGTTGGATCACGAAAGCATGACGGATATAACGGATGCAGCCGAATCAGCCCGTACCATCCTGATGGGCCTGAACAGGGAATGGATCAAGCGGCAGGGTGATTTCTTTGTTGAATCGCCGATCAATTTTCTGACAGCTATTATTTGGTATTTGCGGAAATACAAAGATGGGGAGTTCTGTACGCTGCCCCATGTAATCGAACTGATGCAGATGGACTATGACAGTCTGTTTACCGCCCTGCGTACCGAGAAGGAAATTGAGGTGCTGATAAACCCGTTTGTTAATGCTTATCTGAACGATGTAATGGAGCAACTGGAGGGACAAATTGCCGCCGCTAAGATCGCTTTAGCCAGGCTTTCTTCTCCACAGCTATACTATGTATTATCCGGTAACGACTTCAAGCTGGACATCAATAATCCCGACCGCCCAAAGATTGTTTGCATGGGAAATAACCCGCAGAAAATACAGATTTACGGAGCCGTATTATCACTGTATGTGACCCGTTTGGTTAAGCTGGTGAACAAAAAAGGAAAGCAAAAGAGCAGCCTCATTTTTGATGAGTTCCCAACCATCTATCTCAATAATATGGATAGCCTGATTGCTACCGCCCGTAGTAATGAAGTAGCTACCTGCTTGGGCGTTCAGGATTTCAGCCAGCTACGCAAGGATTATGGCAAGGAGCAGGCTGATGTGATCATGAATATCACAGGCAACATCGTAAGCGGTCAAGTTACGGGCGACACATCTAAGCAGCTTAGTGAACGGTTTGGGAAGATCATGCAGGACCGTGAAAGCCTGTCCATAAACAGCCAGGATACATCCATAAGCCGTTCAAAACAATTGGAGGCTGCTATACCACCGTCAAAGATTTCAGCCCTGTCTTCAGGCGAATTTGTGGGTATGGTGGCAGACGACCCGGATTGCAAGATTGAACTTAAATCCTTCCATTGTGAGATTTTAAACAACCACGAGGCATTGAAGCAGGAGCAAGAAAATTATAAGGAGATCCCCGTTATTCGTAAGCTGGATAATGCAATGGTACAGCGGAATTATTTGCAGATAAAACAGGATGTTCAGGAGATTATCCAGTCTGAACTAGAGCGGGTGTTAAGTGATCCTGGACTAAGCCACTTAGTGATAAAAAAATAACCATTCAAAATACCAAACAATCCGAATGTTTTAATTAAGTTTACGTCTGCAAAAGGGGATTTAAAGCGTCCCCTTAAACAAATAAAAACTTAATGAAAGTTCAATACGGATATTTGGAAGACTTCATTGTTGAGCTGCGCTCGTCGGGGCGATATGCGTTTTCTTTGGGCGAAGTTAGAAACAAATTTGAGCAGTCTAACGAGGCAATTAAGAAGGCTTTGCAACGGCTTAAAGCAAAGGGCGAAATCGCATTGGTGAGAAATGAATTTTATGTTATAGTTACTCCTGAATACAGAAGCAAAGGAGTACCGCCGCCGTCGCTCTTTGTCGCAGACCTTATGAAATTTTTGAATCGAGAATATTATGTGGCATTGTTAAATGCAGCGGCATACTATGGAGCTGCCCACCAACAGCCACAATCCTTTTCGATAATAACCACTAAACCCAGCTTAAGAGATATTATAAAAGACAATCTTAAAATAAATTTTATTGTAAAGAAAGATTGGTCTGAAGTTGATATAACAAAGAGGAAGGTTGACACTGGCTATATTAATGTTTCCTCTCCTGAATTAACTGCATTGGATTTGGTTTATTACTACGAGCAGTCGGGAGGATTAAACAGAGTCGCTACAGTTTTGGAGGAATTAAGCGAGATTATCAATATTGACAAGTTGATCGAGACAGTTTCAAGATATTCTTCTGTAACCACCGTTCAGCGATTGGGGTTTCTGTTCGATGAAATTTTAGGACTCAAAGATTTAAGTGGACCACTAAAAGATTATTTGAATAGCGTCAATCATTTTCCAGTTTTACTTAGGCCACAAAAAGAGAAAGTTGATATGATTACTGGAAATGATTGGAAGGTTGTACAGAACATAGATATACAAGTTGACTAAATGATACCTAAAGCGTATATAACAGCATGGAGAAACAAGGCTCCTTGGCAGGAAGATTACCAAGTGGAGCAAGACCTGGTAATTGAACGGTCGTTGATGGCTATTTATGAGGATGACTTTCTCAGAAAGCGGCTTGCTTTTAGAGGCGGAACCGCCCTGCATAAGTTACACTTAGCACCGGCGGTCAGATACTCAGAAGATATTGATCTTGTTCAAATTGAAGCAGAAGCCTTTGGCCCTGTTATAGATAGGCTAAGAGAGGTATTATTGTTTTTAGGCGACAACCCTATCAGGAAGCAAAAACAGCATAACAATACTCTGATATATAGATTTAATTCCGAAGATGATATTCCCCTTCGATTGAAGGTCGAGGTAAACTGTCGTGAACATCACACAATTTACGGCATTAAAGAAATGAGGTACAAAATGGATTCTGAATTGTACAAAAGTGAGGTTCTCATCCCTACCTATGAATTAGCTGAATTGTTAGGAACTAAAATGAGAGCAATGTATCAACGTAGTAAAGGAAGGGATCTTTTTGATATGTGGTACGCGATAAAACAAACTGGTATTGAATCATCCAGGATTTTGGACGCATGGAATTTTTATATGGAGCATGAAGACCATAGTATTTCTAAGCAAGAATTTATTGATAATATGGGAAAAAAGGCTGTAGATCGAGAATTTATCAACGACATGCAGGGGCTTCTCAGACCGGGAATTCTTTATGATGCACAGGAAGCATATGAATTTATAGCAATCAAACTATTGGAAAGAATCTAAGATGAAGAAGATAATCAATGAAAAATTGCCTGCGGAGTGGGCTATATCTAAACTGTCAGATATAGCTCATATCAATATGGGCCAATCTCCTTCATCCGACACGTATAATTTGGAAGGGGTCGGCTTGCCTTTTTTTCAGGGGAAAGCGGAGTTCGGGGATATTTACCCTAAAGTCCAAAAATTTTGCTCGTCGCCGCTCAAAACAGCCGAAAAGGATGATATACTTATTTCGGTCAGAGCCCCGATTGGACCTACAAATTTAGCACCGCAAAAATGTTGTATTGGTAGAGGGCTTGCGAGCATAAAAACTTTTGGAAATATATCACACCGGTACCTTCTCTATTACTTAAGATTAATAGAAAAGGAAATAGTGGAATTGGGAACGGGTACTACATTTAAAGCCGTATCAAAAAGTAATATAGAAAACATAGATATTATTATTCCTCCTTTAGAAGAACAAAATGCTATAGTTGCAAGAGTTGAAGAACTTTTTAGTGAATTAGATAATGCTTCTTTAAAGTTAAATGAACTAATCATAAAGCTAAATATCCATAAGCAATCATTTTTTAAAAGCATTTTTAGTGAAGGGATTGCTTTCAAAAAGCAAGAGTTCACACCATTAAAAGATATCAGTACTATTGTCGGTGGAGTTACTAAAGGCCGTGATCTAATAAACCGGGAAACAGTTGATTTGCCTTATTTAAGGGTAGCAAACGTTCAGGATGGCTACTTAGATCTTTCCGAAGTGAAGACAATTACTGTACTCCCTTCGGACAAGGAAAAATATCGGTTGGAACATGGCGACATACTATATACTGAAGGCGGTGATCGCGACAAATTAGGAAGAGGCACAGTTTGGAAAGGAGAGATCAAAGACTGTATCCATCAAAACCATGTATTTCGAGCGAGATTATCAACACCTAATTTCGATGCAAAATATATTTCATACTATTCACAGTCAAAAAATGCTAAGGATTATTTCTATATCAATGGCAAGCAGACTACCAACCTGGCATCAATAAATATCACTATTCTATCTAATCTGCTTATTCCCGTTTGTCCGATTGAGGATCAGGTAAAAATTGTTGAAAAAATTGATTACTATATCAGTATTTACAATTATGCAAAATGTCGAATGCAGGAAGCTATTCAGGATATTACAATTTTAAAACACGGAGTACTAACTAAAGCCTATACAGGCCAACTTTTGTCCCCAATCAACACAAGCTCTATTGAGGAATTATTTAAAGTAATTGAAATGGAAAAAAACGAACAACTTCAAAATAGCAAAAAGCGTGAAAAGCCATTACAAAGAGTGGCCAGAAAGGCAAGTCAGGGACAAACTATCATGCAAGTGTTAACGAATGCCGTCACACCATTGTCTGCTAAAGCTGTCTGGGAAAAAAGTATTTACAAAGGAAACATAGAACTCTTCTATGGTGAACTCAAAAAACTTCAGCACTTGGTAATTGAAGAGAGAAAAGGTTTTCTGTCACTTAAAAAACAAAATCAAGATGAGAATTGATAAAGTGCACATAAAAACCAGATTCAAAAATCTGGAGGATTTCAGAATTGATATCGACGAGAAAGCCATGGAGACGGTTTTGTTGGGACTCAACGCGACCGGAAAATCCAATTTTATGGAAGCACTGGTGATAATATTCAGAGATTTGGATCTGACTTTTAATTACAATAGGAAACAGTTTCCCACTTTTGATTTTTATATAAAGTATGAGTGTCGTAGCCACATTGTGGAAGTGAGCCATGATAATAATAAATATTCTTTTGTTGTCGATGGCTCTTCTGAAACTACTGCTTTTACAAGGAGTATCGATCAATACCTGCCTAAACACATATTTATATATTATTCTGGTATAAGCGATAGGTTGCAAGACCTCTACATACCCCATCAAAAACTTTACTACGATCAGATAATAAAAGAGCACGCTAAGAAAGAAAACTTCAACACGATCCGCCGGATCTTTTTAGCTCAAAATGTTCATGCCAATTTTGCGTTAATCGCTTTTTATCTTTTTCCTGACCAGTCAAATGAAACACTACAATTTTTAAAACAGGAACTAAAGATTACAGACTTTGGATCTGCACTGTTTATGCTTAAGGAACCAGCTTGGGTTCAACCAAAAAATAAAACTGAATTGTTTTGGGGCGCAGATGGCCTTGTGAGAAAGTTATTGGACGATCTATATGAAATAGCTTTCGCACCTATCGAAGAAAAGGCAAGGGTCAATGTGAGTTACAAAAAAACGGAAACCCAACACCGAAAGTATTTATTCATCAAAGACCTGAATGATTTTAAACAACTAATCGATGCAAAATATAGCAACAAGATTGAATTGTTTAATGCTTTAGAAAGCATCCACATTTCTGATCTTTTACATGATGTAAAAATTACTGTTGATAAGGAATCGGTCGATGGCGAGTTAGCTATGAGCGAGCTTAGCGAGGGCGAAAAGCAGCTATTGACAGTTTTGGGATTACTGAAATTTACCAAAGATGAAGAATCTCTGATACTACTTGACGAGCCGGACACCCATTTGAACCCGATTTGGAAATGGAAATACCTCGATTATTTGGATAGTGTTGTGAAGAGGCAAGACACAACGCAAATTATATTTTGTTCGCATGACCCTTTAGTGATTGGAAACCTAAAAAGGAACCAGGTACAGATATTTAAAAAGAATGAGGAAGGTAAAACAGAGGCATTTAATCCTTTTATCAGTCCGAGGGAAATGAGTGTTTCTAAGATACTGACCAGCGAATTGTTTGGAATACCATCTTTAATCAGCAAGAAACTTGAAGACCTGCTCAATCAGAAACGCCATTTGCAAGCCAAGCTTACAAATGGGGAATTACCAGAAGATGAAAGATTAGAGTTTGAGCGGTTAAAAAAATATTTTGATCGTATAGGATTCGATGATGATACGACGGACAGCAGATATAACAGGTTTTTGCAGCTTACAAGTGAGAATGAAGCCTTTGTTAATCGTAAATATACCAAAGCTGAGGAAGAGGAATTGGACAGAATTTCCCGCGAAGTGCTTGATGAAATAACAAAAGAAGAGAAAAAAGCATGAGGTATATAGACAATAGCAGACTTGAGCAAGTAGCAATTGATATTGGATGGGATGCCGTCAGGCAAAACCATATAAATAATATGGTTGGATTAAGCATAGCTGACAGAAAGGTCTATATAACAGATCATCCTGACTGGAATATGTTTCAGCCCCACATGCTTGCTCTTTCGCATAATAAATGTTGGTATTCTGAAGCTCCTATCGGAAATGGCGATTTTGAGGTGGATCATTTTCGGCCTAAAAATAAATCGAAACAGAAAATTGACTACACTAATACCAAGAGCAAATCTGTCGTTCACAAGGAAAATGGTTATTGGTGGAAGGCATATGATTGGGATAATTATAGATTGGCTGGAGCATTGGCGAACAAACTCAGAAGGGATCGTCTTGGTGACTGTGAAGACGTAAAAGGAAAAGGAGATTATTTCCCTCTTGATCTGGCATTGGGCCGAGTTGCAAATGACGAAGAAAATTTAACTTGTGAAGAACCTGTATTATTAGACCCCACAAATCCGGTAGATGTGTCCCTTCTCACTTTCGACAAAGGAATTCCTATTCCCGCGACGACAGACGATGAGGAAATAGATAGAGTTAAGCAATCGATATTTTATTATCACCTCGACTTGGATCAGCTTAATACTGCAAGAAAAATAGTTTGGGATGATTGTGTAGCCCAAATAAAGGATGTTAAGAAAAATATAGACAATTCTGCACCAGCAGTGAAAAAAGCAATGATAAGGAAGTGCTTTGAAGAGTTAATTAAATTGGTGGATTCCGAAAGAAAATCATATACGAGCACTGCAAAAGCGTGTATGATGGTCTATTCAGAACTTGATGGATATTCCTGGTTAAAAAATTTAGTAAGAACGTTATGACAACAAACAACCTTGTACAGAAAATATGGTCATTTTGCGATACGTTGCGGGATGATGGCTTGGGATACAATGATTATCTTGAGCAGCTAACTTATCTGCTGTTTCTCAAAATGGCCGATGAGAATAAAAATAAATACAGCTTGCCGGACATCTGTGACTGGAAGAGCCTTGTAGCCAATAAAGGCGGGGAACTACTGGATCAGTATGAGAAAATATTGAAAACACTTGCAGATTCCGGCGGCATGTTAAAAAAGATTTTTTCAGGTGCACAAAATAAAATTCATGACTCATCAAAATTGCAGCGCCTTATTAATCTGATTGACGAAGAAAATTGGACATCCACAGGTTACGATATCAAAGGGGAAATTTACGAGTCACTGCTCCAAAAAAATGCTGAAAATAGTGGAGCTGGTCAATATTTTACTCCAAGATCCGTAATTCAAACCATAGTCGAATGTATAAAACCTCAGCCTTCAGAAACGATAGCAGATCCCTCCTGCGGCACAGGTGGCTTTTTTTTAGGCGCACTGGAATATTTAAATAGAAGTAAGCTGAGCCAAACAGAACTAAAATTTATAAAGTTTGATACATTTCATGGATGGGAAATAGAAAAGGCAACAGCACGCCTTTGCTTAATGAATCTTTACTTGCATGGTGTAGGTGACCTGAAAAAGACACCTGATATACAGGTTACGGATAGCTTGAAAGCAAGCGACATTAAAAAAGTAAAAATAGTATTGGCTAATCCACCTTTTGGCAAGAGCAGTAGTGATATTCCTACGAACGACGCAAAAATGGCCGAAAAAGATGGATATTTTTTAAGAGAAGATTTCTGGGTAACAACAAGTAACAAGCAACTTGCTTTCTTACAACACATAGTGAATATGTTGGAGGATAATGGCCGTGCTGCCGTTGTTCTGCCAGATAATGTACTTTTTGAAGGAGGCGCTGGTGAAATAATCCGTCGCAAACTTCTCGAAGACGTTCATTTACATACTATTCTGCGATTGCCTACGGGTATTTTTTACGCCCAGGGAGTCAATGCCAATGTACTGTTCTTTGATAAAAAGCAAGTTTCTAAAAAGACAAAAAAAGAAGTTTGGTTATACGACTACAGAACAAATATTCATCATACCCCTAAAAAGAATCCATTGTCCTTTAACAGCCTATTGCCGTTCATTGAGTGTTATAACGAAAAGAAAAGGAAGGAAACATGGGGACAAGACAATCCACAAGGACGTTGGAAAAAATATAGCCATGAGGAGATATTAGCCAGAGATAAAGTAAATTTTGACATAACCTGGCTTAAAGATGGAAATTCAATTGATATGGATGCATTACCAGAACCAGATGTATTAATTGGTGAAATCATAGATAACTTAGAAATCGTACTCAACAACCTGAGAAATGTAAAGGATTCGGTGTCGTAATCAACATGACTGAATATGAAAAAATAAGAGCGTTTGAATATGATGTTTTAGACCAGCATTATAAGAACTACTTATTTTATCAATATCCAGATGATATAGTAATCCCATATTTGTTGCAGACTTATGGAGATACTGAAAGGCATAGAGACAATTTAGTTCGCACTGGCCATGATGAAACCAGCTTGTCTTTCTATTTGAACAATATGCTTCATGGTTTAGGCCATTGCATACGATGGATGGTTAATAGTAATAGTTCAGAAATTAAAGAAGTCTCAAATCTCACATATAGGCAGATACATGAAATGGCTGCTGATTTTCTTGGCTGGGGAACGGGCTATCATATGATTGCGCAGGAATTTGTTACATGGTCACGCGGCATTAAGGAAGCGATGCTGGACGAGGATAAAAAAACTATTACATTTATTAATCCCAATGGCTACGAGTACAGTAAAATCTACGGAAGCCAATTATTATATGCCAAAAGGATGGCAGCAATATTTAATAGCTATCCGCATGAAGAAATGGACAAAGAATTCGGCGAATGGATTCGAGAAATAGATTTTACTAAGCCTCCAATAGTCAACCATATTAAATGGCAACGAGGAAGAAGTTCTGTATCATATCCTCTACTATGTTTAAAGATGAGGGATTTACTATTCCCTGAATTGGCTGAAACAACAGACTTTCAAGGGTATAATCTCCAGCAGCTTCGTCAATTTTACGCCCTTGTTTTCCTAAATTTTCATTTCATTCGGTGGGTTGAAGCAGAATTAGATTCGCGTGCCGGGGATGATAATTTGTCTTTTGGTTCTAACCCTCTTGAACTGAACCAACAACAGTTTGAAAAATTTATTTCAGATATTACAGGGCTTGCATTAGATGTGTCAAGAGCAATTATTGCCGATCTGACATTTGATCCTTCCAGTTTTCATACGAGCGTTAGCATTCAACCTTTTATTCGTTCGCTCTCTGGAAATTATCACATATTGCCCAACTTATTTGCACAGTTAGAACCTTCCAGAATGATTCTTGGTGCCTTAAATAAAGGGCCAAAGAAAAGGATATACGGTACTTTAATTAACACAATCGAAAAAGTAAACCTGAGCTTGCTATATGATTCAATTAGAGGTATCGAAGGTAGTATTTGTTATCTCGAAAAGCAGATTAAACACAATGGGCAAACGATAACACCTGACCTAATACTGATAGATACTATAGAGAAGCTCTTATTGGTTGCCGATTACAAACATTTTATTGGCCCTATAACAGCTTCTGAAGTTGATTATAAGATGAGGGAACTTGAAAAAGCCATCAATCAGGTGACAAAATATATTGAACATCTTTCCCTGTTCCCGAAGGTTGATTTACTAAATATTGAGGGGTTCTCCGTTGTTGGGCTGATCATTACACACAAACTTTTGCCTGTTCTCATTCCAAAAAAGGAATCAATTCCAATTGTTGATATGGAATCATTTATGGAGGATACTAACTTCATAATCCAAAATAATCAGCATTTACATGCTTTAGCACAGAAAGTACAGACAGATTCTGCGAAAGCTTCCGAAGTTGAGTTTAATGATTTTGAATCAGAAATTAATGTTAGTGATTGGATAATTAAGCGAGCTCAACATAAACTCAATTTAAAAAGAAAGTGAAGCTTTTAATAACGAGAAGGGATATAATGCGACCCTTTTTGCAGATGAAAATATAAAGAGCTACAAAATGAATGGTCAATTAAATCGCTCCGAGGAGGTACGAAAGGCAAAAGAGGAATCTGAAAGGTCAGATTTGAAGCAACATGCCGATAAAATGCTTCGTGATTTTGAAAAGTTCAATGACTTTTCTTCAAACAGAGCAATCTGGGAACTGGTTCAGAACGCCTGTGATTTAACCGTACATTGTGAGGTTACCATAGACTATAGATACAATAAATTCTTGTTCACTCATAATGGACGGGCATTTAATTCTAATTCGCTTATTTCCCTCGTTAAGCAAGTGTCAGGCGATAAGGACGAGAATAGTGAAATACCACCAGTAGGTAAATATGGCACCGGTTTTCTAACTACTCATTCTCTGGGCAGAAAATTTATTATCAATTCAATTTTGCAATCTTCTTCAGGACATTTTATTGAAATAAACGATTTTCTCATAGATAGAAGTCCTAAAAAATGGGAAGAATTAAGTGAGCAGATCAGGTTACAGAAAGATCGAGTTTTTGAGATCATAGATAAAACCGGAAAAATTATTGAGCATCCTGAGCAGCGGACAACTTTTACATACTTTCCGGAGACTGAACAAGAGATAAAGTACGTTGCTGAATCCTATCGCGACCTCGAAGAGTACGTTCCAATAGTCATAACTATAAATAGCAGGCTTAAGTCTGTTAAAGTAATTTCGCCTGATGGCGATGTGACTGATTTTACCATGTCCAGCAAACAAGAAATACCGAATGAAGCAGGCATTAAACTCTATAAAACGTCAATCAAGAAAAATGGTGAGGATAAGGTCATATACTCAATTGCAGAACCTGACAATGAAATCGAAATTATCTTACCCATAGATAAGGATCTAACCCTATTCGATTTGCCCAAGCGGGTTGCAAGGTTGTTCCTTTACTATCCTTTGATTGGTACGGAAGGCTTCGGCATTAATTTCATCATTAACTGTAATCAATTCCTGCCAACGGAACCAAGAGATGGAATACATCTTAACAGCAACAAGGATCAGGTTAAAGATCAGGAAGAGGCAAACAAGCTTTTGATAGACAAAGCCTCTGAACTTCTATTTAGATTCCTAAATAGCAATATCCTGGTGGTGAAAAACCCATTGCTGTACGCCAACATTAATTTCAAACGAACAACTGACAATGTTCTGCTGAATAAATATTTTGTTGACCTACAGGAAAAATGGGTAAGCCATTTTAAGAATCTTGAAATAGTTGAGACTAAAACAGGCCACAAGAAGGTTGCGGAGGTCACCTTTCTTGACCCAGAGTTATTGGGTAAAGAAGAATATTTCGATTGTATATACTACTTATTTGATAAATTCTATACTGACATTCCTTCTCAGGGGACAATTAAGTACTGGAGCCTTTTTGTAAATAAATGGGAATATTCTGAAGCTACTTTCATAAGCAACGATGATATAACGAAACAAATACAAGAATGTTCCCTAACTGATTTTGATGACCGGCTGCTTAAAAAATACTACGGATATTTGTTAGGCGAAAGGCATACCGATCTTTTCACGGAAAATAGATTGTTGCCAAACATAGACGGCGAATTTCAGTATCTGAACAACTTAAAGCAACCTCGTGATTTGGATAGCCAATTGGTAAATGTTGGCAAAACTCTTATTGCCGACGCAATATCTCAACTGGTCAACAAAGATTTCTCTTTTGATTTCAAATTTGATACTTATGGAAGAAAAGACTTTACAAATAGTGTTAATGCAAAGTTGAGCAATGAATTTATCGACAATTGCATTTGCTTACCGGAGGTCTACAACACTGATGATTACATCACAGATGTGGAAGTCAATTCGGCCCTTTTGGATAGGAACTACTTTTTAGCGGTTCTGAACTTTTGTAAACTACAAAACAATATTAATTCACATAGCAAGCCCTCAAAGTTGATGGGGCTAATAAGCGACTATTACCATATTGATAATAGGCTTGTACATATTGAACCTGTAAGTAATAAGGAAGATGATATTGATATACGACAGGCTCAAAAAAATCTTGTAAGGGTATTCTTCAGTACGTTGGCCAAGCATACTCAAGTATGGATTAAAAACAATACAGCGTTACTACTTGAAATTGCACTTTATAATGAAGACCGATATAAAGATGTTTATTCAACATCAAAAATATATCCAAACCAGCTTTACAAGCTTTGCTATCTTGCAGAATTGAAGAAGGCGATCAACCTTGATGATTATATAATCGACTTGTATAACAGGACATCTGGTAAAACCATTGAAGGGTCACTCGTTGAGACCAATTTCAATGAGTTCCTTGTTGAAAATGAAACGGTAATGAATAAAACTCTGTCAAGCGCAATTGAAGAAGTTTTCTTCGAGACAGACATCCGTGATATCAATGAACACCCTTTTAAAGAAGATATCCTGATTATTATAGCAAAATTAAACACAGTTACTTACAAAGAGCTTTTCCCTCGCTTAGACGATAAAAAGGCAAACTTAATGTTGGATATTGTCACTAACGAAAATACCAAAGATGATATTTTTGCAATCGTGACTTTGAAAGAAGAACAACTAAAGAAACTTGGAAAAATTGTTCAATCACCCAACTTTGAAGAAATACTCTCTAAAGCTGAAGATGCAATAAGATTAGAAAAGGAAAGAAGATCCGACTTTGAACACAAATATAAAATAGGAACCTACATTGAAGACAAAATACGCGAAAAGCTTGGAGTCGCTATTTCATCCAAGCTTCTGGTAGATAAGGATAAAGAGATAGGTGCGGAAGATGTTCAAGGGGGGCAGGATATTATAATATCCTATGATGAAACTGCGCTATATTTTATAGAGGTAAAATCAAGATGGGATTCCAGGAATTCAGTTTCAATGAGTAAGTTACAATTGGAAAGGGCTTCCGAGAATGTTGACAGGTATTCTCTCGTGTCAGTGGATGTTACTAAGTATAAGGGTACAAATGACAGATATGAGCTTCCGTTAAATGAAATAATCCCCTTAATAAAAGTGGTTGATAAAATTGGGCAAAATGTCCATCCGCTGATTACTAACAATCTTGTTGCTGAACGTGACCTGTCTTCTGCTGTCAAACTGATTGATTATAGAGGTATTGTTAACCAAGATTTCATTAATGCGGGTACTGATTTTGACACTTTCTTGGATACTTTAATAGAATATTTGAAACTTGCTGTATCTAATATGAAACCCTAACAATTTTCAGCATGTGAGTAAAGTTGAGGAAGAAAATTATAGTCTAATTAGGGCTGGTGAAAGAAAAATACATTCATTAGTCATGCTTTTTTCAAAATGTTATAATTCAATCACTTAACCTATCTTAAGGCTATCCAAAAACGTTAAAAAGGGTATAAGGTGTTCGATTGAAGTCCCTTCCAGCCCGCCAAACAATTGGAGCGTTGACCGAAACGGTAAGGTACTGGTATGCTAAACCAAGGTTGG
>APMI01013582.1_pt1 | contig 27186 bp, 26 predicted proteins | sample 667938 | NCBI WGS metagenome assembly APMI01 (sample SAMN01084076, study PRJNA167559) | wastewater metagenome | biome: Wastewater | place: Denmark: Ejby Moelle, Odense | collected 2011-11-28
CCCCTCTACAATGAGGAAGCAGAACGTCTTGCCGCAGCTGCAGAACGCCTTGCTGCAATTGAAGATAGCTTGCCCGAGGCTTAGTTACGAATTTGGTTCGCTAGCACCTTGGGCTTTGAGCTCACGCTCGGCTGCCTGTAGATGCTCAATGAGATCGTCGATGTCGCCGTTCATAGCGGCGGGGATGTTGCTACGGCTGTAGCCGATACGGTGATCAGTGATGCGATCTTGTGGGAAGTTGTAGGTGCGGATTTTTTCACTACGGTCACCGCTACCGATAAGTGCACGTCGGTCGGCGCTGAGTTTGGCATTTTCCTCATCAATTTTGACTTGCAGTAGCCGTGCGCGCAGGACGCTTATGGCTTTCTCACGGTTTTTGATTTGGGACTTTTCATCCTGATTGGTAACTACCATGCCAGTCGGTAGGTGAGTAATACGTACGGCGCTGTCAGTGGTGTTAACGCTCTGTCCGCCGTGACCACCACTTCGGAACACATCAACACGAAGGTCGTTCGGGTGGATTTCGATATCTGTCTCCTCGGCTTCTGGTAGCACGGCGACAGTGATGGTACTAGTGTGGATGCGTCCCTGGCTTTCGGTGACCGGTACGCGCTGAACGCGGTGAACACCACCTTCAAATTTGAACTTTGCGTACGGAGCATCGCCCTTTATACCAAAGATAACTTCTTTGTAGCCGCCAGATTCGTTGGCACTTTCACTCATCAGCTCGGTTTTGTAGCTATGTGCTTCGCACCAGCGTAGGTACATGCGGTATAGCTCGGCGGCAAACAGTGACGCTTCATCACCACCCGCTCCGGCACGGATTTCTATGATGATGTTTTTGTCATCATTGGGGTCCTTGGGTGTTAATAGGGCAAATAGCTCGTCATCGAGTGTCGCGAGTCGCTCTTCGATTTCGGCAATCTCTGCTTTTGCGAGTTCGGCCAGCTCATCACCACCACTCGTGAGTGCCCGAGCATCAACTTGATTGCGCTCCAGTATTTCGCGTTCGTGGGCGAGTGAGATAATAGCTTCGAGTTCGGTTAGGCGACGATTTTTGCCACTGAATTCGGGGTCACTGTAGGCATCGGGCCGTGCCAAAAAATCACCGAGTGATTGTTTTTCGGCTTGAAGTTCCTCGATGTTTAGACTTATTTTCGGCATATCATTTCCTATTTTACTCTTTTTACCTCATTGTCACAAAAAGAGGCTGCACCTTATGGGGCAGCCTCTCGGCGTATCGGGCGCTATTTCTCAGCTTTTGTAGCTTTTCTTGCGTTGGCTTTTTTGGCTTTGTTGGCAAGCTCTTTTTTGCGTGCTTCTGCAGCGGCAAATTTGGCCTTGAAGCGGTCGACGCGACCTTCGGTGTCGATAATCTTTTCTTCACCAGTAAAGAACGGGTGAGAAGCGGAAGAAATATGGACTTTGACGAGTGGATACTCGTTGCCATCTTCCCATTTGATTGTTTCGGTTGTCTGCGCTGTTGACTGGGTCAAGAACGCGAAGCCCGCGATATCGTCGCTAAATACGACCGGGCGATAGCTTTGTGGGTGAATACTGCTTTTCATACTCGAATCAGTATACACTAGTAGCCTACTATTGTCAAAGGGTGGTGGGGGCACTATAATCATAACCAACACACAGCTGAAACCAACAATATGTCAGACAAAATCCACACTATACATAGCGATGAGCACCCTCCGCACGAGGCTGGGATGGTAACGGGCGAGATAGTCGACGGCTTTGCGCAAGAGCAGGGGCTAGGGGCGGTCGTCATCGATATGACTGCGCGGCTCAGTGAACGTCGCTATGAAGAGTGGCGAAGGGAGCAGCGAGTGAGCGATGAGCGGGACCGCGAAGTGCTGGCTGAGCATATCGAAAAGGCTCTCAAGAAGCTGGGAGAGCTGATTGCGGAGCTTCGAGGGATAGTAGAGGTGGGCGATGATGCATTGCCAATTATTCGCTCGATTGATCGCGGCGAATCGAGGGTTAAGATTATTTCACGCAGCCCAAAGCACCTAAGGATTGACATGTTTCAAAAAGGCGAAGGGGATACGGTTAGTCTGCGACTTGGCGGCACGCCAAAGGTATCGCAGACCACGCGCTTTTCGGGGGATGAGAGATACGAGCTGCTTCATGGGAGCGATGAGGCGACCGTACTCGACTATATGATCGAAAATCTAACGACATACCTTGAGTGGCATAAGCCTCAGATTATAGATGAGGATGTGGGGCGCGTAGTATAAATTATGAGCCAATGACGCACGCGGGATGCTCACTGTGTAGCTAGACAGAATTTTCATATCATGGTATATTTGTTAGGTAATACAATTTAATGAAACAACGCGTGTCGATATCCTAATTTTTGGGGCGCGCGTGAAGGGAGAAGGATATCATGGCTGTTGAAGTCGATATCAAGGCTTTGCTCGAAGCCGGTGTTCATTTCGGACACAAAACGAGCCGTTGGCACCCTAAAATGGCGCCATACATTCATAGCAAACGTCAGGATAGTCACATCATTGACCTGACAAAGACCGTCGAGGGTCTTGAGGTGGCGTTGCCATTCCTGACTCAGGTGGTAGCAAGTGGCAAGCAAGTCCTGTTTGTCGGTACGAAAAAGCAGGCGAAAGATGCCGTCAAAGCTGCAGCCGAGAGTGCTGGCCAGTCCTATGTGACCGAGCGATGGATCGGCGGCATGCTGACCAACGTCGCGACGGTGACTGCGCAGATCAAGAAGCTTAAAGATCTTGAGCGACGCATGGCAAGTGGTGACCTAGAGAAGCGCTATAACAAGCTCGAGGTGCAGCGCTATCAGGAAGAGATTGATAGCCTGAACCTGAAATACGGTGGTATCAAAGATCTGAACGGCAAGCCAGGTGTAGTAGTGGTGCTTGACACGATTGTTGACGACAATGCGGTTGCCGAAGCGCGCACACTAGGCGTGCCAGTGGTGGCAGTAGTTGATACCAACGCTAACCCAGCAAATATCGACTATGTAATACCGGGCAACGATGACGCTATTAAGGGTCTCCAGCTCATGCTCGACTATTTTGTCGCAGCAGTGCGTGAGGGTTCGGCGAAACAAGAGGAGAAATAGGGATGGGCGTGACGATTGAAGACATCAAGAAACTCAAAGAACTGACAGGCGTTGGTCTGACCGATGCCAAGCAGGCACTTGTTGCCGCCGATGGCGACTTTGACAAGGCGCTAGAAGAGATGCGCAAAAAGGGCCTCACCAAAGCTGAGAAAAAGGGTGACCGCGAGGCGCGTGCTGGACTGATCGAGAGCTATGTACATAGTGGTCGTATTGGCGTGATTGTAGAGGTAAACTGTGAGACTGACTTTGTGGCGCGCGTAGATGAGTTCAAGCAGCTCGCACACGAAATCGCTATGCAAATTGCTGCAATGAGCCCGCGCTATGTAAGCGAGGCAGATATTCCTGCTGCCGAGTATGATGCTAAAAAGCAGGAGCTTCTGGCAAGCGACAGCCTAAAGAGCAAGCCTGCTGAGATGGCGGAGAAAATTGTCGAAGGACAGCTGAAGAAGCATTTTGCCGAGCAAGTACTGCTATCGCAGATGTTTATTCTGGATGACACCGTGACAGTCGACGAGCGAATTAAGCAACAGATTGCTAAGAGCGGCGAAAACATCATAGTTCGTCAGTTCAAGCGTATCGAGCTCGGTGTGACCGAGTAGAGACTAGTTGCATAACTCGCTTGTGTTTTGCTACACTTGTCTGAGATGAAACTCACAAGGAAAAATCAGACAAACTAAACAGCCCGCCTTGCGGGTTGTTTTTTTATCACACTAAAAAAAGGGGGGTAGTATGTTGCACGCAGAATGGCCAAAGCACACAATCGAAGGACTTGTCGCCGAAAAAGGCGGCTGGGTGAATGCTCACATGCATATTGATCGGGCGTATACGGTATCACCACAGAACTGGCCGCTGACGAATGCCTCATTGCAAGAAAAGTGGGACTATGTGGACGCGATGAAGCGTGATGCAACGGTTGCCGAGATTAAAGCACGCATGCACCAGGCTGTCGAGCTGCAGCTCGCACAGGGCGCGCGGGCGCTATGCTCGTTTCTTGACTGTGATAGCGTGGTGCGCGATAGGGCGCTAATCGCTGCGGATGCAATACGGAATGAATACAAAAGTGACATTACGATCGTCTACGCCAGTCAGCCGCTCAAAGGGGTTATTAACCCGGATGAATACGCATGGTTCCGTCGTTCGGCAGAGTTTGTTGATATTATCGGGGGGCTTCCGGAGCGCGACGAGCGTGATTTTGGGAAGGGCGAGATGCACGTCGACCGTTTGATAGAGTTGGCCCTGGAGCACGACAAACCACTACATATCCATGCCGACCAGATGAATGATCCGGCACAGCGCGATACTGAAATGATCCTCCGCAAAACAAGAGAGGCTGGCCTGGTTGGGAGGGTCGCGCTCATCCACTGTCTATCGCTTGCGGCGCAGCCGGCTGAGCACCGGCAGATGATATACAACATGATGCGCGAAGACGAGGTATCCGTCATTACTTGTCCATCTGCCTGGATTGATAGTCGCCGTAATGAGACGCTGGCGCCAACGCACAATGCGGCGACACCAGTCGATGAGCTAATGCGTGCGGGTGTGAATGTCGCGCTGGGTACGGACAATATTCAGGACATTTACAAGCCATTTAGCACGGGCGATATGTCGCGAGAGCTTTGGATGATGATTGAATCAAATCATCTTTATGGCACAGAACAGTTCAGTATGGACGCGGTAGCGGCCGTGGCGAGTACCAATGGCATGCAGGCGATTTACGCGCACGTCAAAAGTGCCCGGCGACTATAGTACTGTGGCCCGTAATGCCACGGTGCTGCGAGTAGATTTGCTATAATAAACCTATTCATGGAGAGCGGCAGAAAATTTGAGAAGTTTCCGGGACGAGATCCGGAAAGGGGACTAGGTGGTGGAGAGCGAGAGCCGTCGATCGACCTACGCTCAGAGCACGAAATCTTTACAGATCACGAGCGCATCGATAACGCACGCGATGTTGATGATGAGCTGGCTAAGCTGCGCGATACACTGAGCGAGGATAGTGATGGGATTATTCACCTTGCCATCGAAGACTACCGCTATGATTTTTCAACCAATCCATTTGTAGGCATGGGGCCAGAGGTGCGCCGTACGTACGCTATATCACGTCATTTGGATGTGGTATTTTTGCATCGATTTATGTATCAGGATATTTTGGTATGTGGCGCGCGATCACGCGAATACACTGATGAGGCAGGCAGAGCGGCCTGGGTGGCGCGTGTGAGTGAGGCGGGCGGTGTGCGCCCAGAGGATGGCGCAAACTATGACTTTTTGGCTATGAAGTTTGCCCCCTATGTCGCATCCGACACGACGGCAGCATGGCTGACGCTGTATCACAAGCAGGAGCCCTATTCACGTGACCGGCCGCACTACCCGGTCGACGTATGGTTGATCTATGATGCGAGTGCTTACGAACAAGTTGATGGTGTGGGCGATTTCCGCCATGCCTATCGGCTGCGTGACGGCTATAGCAGATCAGCAAGTCTACTCGGCATCGCGCAGATAAACTAAGAGCAGTTTGCTATACTAGAGTGTAGTAAAGGGAGACAGTATGTTTGATACCGATGAATATGAATTAAAAATGGAAGGTGCGCTTGAGCACTTCAGTAGCGAGCTCAAGAAAATTCGTACCGGACGTGCTCATCCGGGCATGCTTGATGGAATTAAGGTGGAGGCCTACGGTGCTGATATGCCGCTCAATCAGGTAGCGAATATTACCGCGCCAGAAGCACAGCTGCTGCAGATCACGCCATTTGACCCTGCAAATATCCAGAAAATTGCCGCTGCAATCCGCAATGACCAGGGGCTTGGGCTCAACCCTAGTGATGACGGGCGCGTGGTGAGGGTGCCGGTGCCGGCACTTACAGAAGAGCGTCGCCGAGCGCTGGTGAAGCAGGCCGGCGAGAAGGCTGAGGAGACGCGGATTGCGCTGCGCAATATTCGCCAAGATGGGCTCAAGGACGCCAAGCAACGGAAAGAGAACAAGCAACTATCCGAGGATGACTTGAAGCTCATTGAGAAAGAGTTTGAGCGCCTGATGGGTCACTATCAGGGTAAGATTGAAGATACGTTTAAGGACAAAGAAAAAGAAATCCTCACCATCTAATGGCAAACCTACCTACGCATATTGGCTATATTGTCGATGGCAATCGTCGCTGGGCAAAGGCTCATGGCAAAACGGCGCGCGAAGGACACGAAGCGGGCCGCGTGGTACTCCGTGATGTACTGCTCGATACTATCGCGGCCGGTGTGCCATATGTGAGCGCCTATGTGTTTAGTACGGAGAACTGGAAGCGTAGTACGGCTGAGGTGAATTGGCTGATGACATTGATAATACGCGTGCTCAGGGAAGATCTGCACTATTTTATTGAGCAGAACATCAGGGTGAGGATACTGGGTAGTCGAGAGCGGCTGTCGGCTCGCGTGCTAACAGCGATTGAGGATGCCGAGCGACAGACGGCTCATCTGACAGGCGGGCAGGCGCTTGTGTGCCTTAACTATGGCGGGCATCAAGAGGTTGTCGATGCGGTTCGACAGATTGTCGCTGAGGGCATCCCTGAAGACCAGATTGATCAACAGGTGATTGCGGGGCATCTATACACTCCCGATGTGCCAGCATGTGATATCGTTGTTCGCACTAGTGGTGAGCGACGCTTGAGTAACTTTATGCTGTGGCGAAGCGCCTACAGTGAGTTGATGTTTTTGGATAAGCACTGGCCAGACATGACAAAGCAGGATGTGCACGCTATACTAGAGGAATATAACAACCGCGCGCGGCGCTTCGGAGGGTAGATGGATATTGTACTAGGTGTGATATTGGGTGTAATTGTACTGACGATTCTTGTCGTGCTCCATGAGCTTGGACATGCGCTAGTAGCGAAAAGGTACGGCGTTGTAGTCGAAGAGTTTGGTGTGGGGTTTCCGCCCCGAGCCTGGGGTAAAAAGATAGCACACAGTATTCTTGGCAAAAATGTTCTCTATAGTATCAACTGGCTACCGCTCGGTGGATTTGTGAAGCTGCAAGGCGAGCATGACTCTGCAACCAAGAAAGGTGATTATGGTTCTGTAACATTTTGGCAAAAAACGCAGATATTGCTCGCTGGTGTGGCGATGAACTGGCTAACTGCCGCGGTGCTGCTCTCTATTCTTGCTGCAGTAGGAATGCCAAGTATTCTCAAAGATCAGTTCTACGTACCTGGAGATGCGCAGATTATCACACAGCCGGTTGAGCTTGTCGCGGTAACAAAGGACATGCCCGCAGATAAAGCTGGGCTACGACAGGGCGACAAGATACTTCGATTTGCCGGATCATCACTTGATAGCGCGACTGAGCTCGCCGAGCTCGCTAAGCAGCAAAAGGGCAAGACGGTAGAAGTTATTTACTCGAGGCAGAGCGTAGAGGGCTCCACAAAAGTGACTTTGCGCGCAGATAACGGTGATAAAAAAGGTTACCTGGGTGCAAGTCCGTCACAGATGGCAGTTATCAAATCAAGTTGGTCGGCTCCTATCGTGGGAGTTGGACTGACGGCACAAATGTCATGGGTAACGATACAGGGCTTGGGTGATGTTTTGAGCAATACTGTCCAAGGGTTGGTGCTCAAACTCAGTCCACAAAAAGCCGATCAGCAGACGGCGAACACCAAGCTCGCTGCAGTGGGTGATAGTGTTGCTGGACCAATTGGCATCTTTGGGATTATCTTTCCAGCCGCTGAAAAGGCCGGCCTGACTCACGTCGTGATGCTGGCGGCCATCATCTCGCTCACTCTAGCGGTGATGAATATACTACCTATCCCAGCACTTGATGGTGGCAGGTGGTTCGTGACAGCCCTATTTAAGCTACTAAAGAAACCACTCACCAAGGAAATAGAGGAAAAGATACATGGTACTGGATTTATGGTACTAATGGCGCTGGTGCTACTGGTGACTATCGCTGATATAGGCAAATTGCGATAGGAGTATGAGGTGGGCGTACGGAAGCATATCAAACGACTAAACTGGCTGTTATGGCCTGCTCTGGTAGTTGTGGCGCTCCTTGCGGCAACATATATTGTCACGGCGGGCATGCTGATACTACGCCAAATCGATCCAGGTTTGGTGCAGAGTCCAGCTAGGAGCTATATCCTGAGTATATTGGCGCTGGGAGTAGGCGTGGCGCTTGTGATCGGGCTTCCGCGTATTGTGTTTGGCGTGCGGACATCGCGGCGCGTGCTTGGTATTGCACGATTACCTACCTGGAAGGATATTGGCCTTGGGGTGGGCGGAGTTGTTGTGTATGGCGCGGTGGCGATGGTTGTGCTGGCGATTGCAGCAGCACTTTCGTTGATAGATATTACCCAGGTTCAATCGGTAGGTAACACCTCGGTATATGGTGTTGATCGACTGGTGGCATTTGCGACACTCGTGGTTGTCGTGCCACTGGCCGAGGAGCTACTATTCCGAGGATTTCTCTATGGGAGGCTGCGCGGTGCGCGCGTACCGTTTTGGCTCTCGGCAGTCGTGGTTAGTGTGGTGTTTGGGGCAATGCACGGGCAGTGGAATGTGGGTATTGATGTATTTTGCCTGAGCATGGTGGCGACGTATTTACGCGAGCACACAGGGACTATATGGCCCGGACTTACTATGCATATGATAAAAAACCTGATCGCGTTCTACTATACATTTATGATGTAGGGGCACGCTAGGCAATTGAATACAAAAACTATACAATAGGACGTGCTATGAGATTATCACAAAATTTTACGAAAACTTCGAAGACCGCTCCAGCTGACGAGATAGCCCGCAATGCCCAGCTACTAATCCGCGCTGGGTATATTCACAAAATGATGGCAGGGGTATATGCCTACTTGCCGCTGGGTCTACGTGTTATCGAAAACATTCGACAGATCGTTCGCGAGGAGATGAATGCCGTTGGTGGCCAGGAAGTGCAAATGACAGCGCTACAGCCGCGTGAGCTATGGGAAAAAACTGATCGTTGGGACGACAACAAAGTAGACAACTGGTTTAAGACAACACTCAAGAATGGCACAGAGCTCGGCGTCGGCCTGTCACATGAGGAGCCAATTGTTGACTCGCTCATACCTTTTGTAAATTCCTACAAAGACCTACCAGTCAGTGTCTATCAAATCCAGACGAAGTTTCGCAACGAGCTGCGGGCAAAAAGTGGCCTGCTGCGTGGGCGTGAGTTTATGATGAAAGATCTCTATAGTTTTGCGCGTACCCAGGAAGAGCATACGAAACTATACGAGGAGCTCGCTGCCGCATACCTGAGGGTATATGATCGACTAGGTATTGGAGCTGATACCTACCGCACAGCGGCTGACGGTGGTTATTTCACCGATAAGTTTAGTGATGAATTCCAGACACTCACAGAAGTGGGCGAGGATACGATCTATGTTGATGAGCAGAAACGCTTCGCAGTCAACAAAGAAGTGATGAACGACGAGACGCTCCAGAAACTAGGGCTCAGCCGGGATGCGTTGGTGGAGAAGCGGGCTGTCGAGGTGGGGAATATCTTTCCACTTGAGAGCAAGTATAGCGACGCGCTAGGGCTGTATTACGTCGACGAGAATGGCGAACGACAGTCGGTAATTATGGGCTGCTACGGCATCGGCATTAGTCGAGTGATGGGTGTGATTGCAGAGAAATTTGCCGATGATAAGGGTCTGGTGTGGCCTGAAAACATCGCGCCCGCCAAAGTATATATCGTGCAGATTGGTGAGGCGGCACGAGTGGTTGCTGATGAGCTGTATGCTGAGCTGATGGCAAAGGGTATCGAGACGATTTATGATGATCGCGATGAGCGTCCGGGCGCAAAATTCGCTGACGCTGAGCTGATGGGAATACCGTACCGAGTGACGGTGAGTGATCGGCTATTGGCACAGCAACAATTCGAATTCACCTCGAGAAAAACAGGTGAAACCGAGCTATTGACACACGATGCATTGCTTGCTAAACTGAACTAACTTATTAGCGTCTTGGAGGGAAGAAACACTAGTCGACTAGACTTGGTCCTTCAAAACGGGCTTCTAAGTAGATATAGAGGTAATATATGAAAAAAGCATACCAGATTACAGAAGCCGGCCGTAAGGAACTTGAGGCCGAACTCGCCGACCTAAAGGGTCGTCGTGGTGATATTGCTGATAAAATTGCTGAAGCACGTGACTATGGTGATCTCACCGAGAATGCCGAATACGATAGTGCTCGTGAAGAGCAGGGGCTTGTAGAGACCCGCATCGCGGAAATCGAAGATATTTTGATGAATGCCGAAGAGATTAAGGCGCGCAAGAGTAGTAAAGTACAACTAGGTAGCACGGTTGAGCTAAAGATCGGTGCCAAAAAGTACAACTACACACTCGTCGGCCCCGTAGAGGCTGATCCGCTGAATGGCAAGATCAGCAACGAGTCACCGATTGGCGTTGCGCTGCTTGGCAAAATGGTGGGAGACAAAGCCACCATCAGCACGCCAAAGGGCAACACGACGTATACTGTTGAATCAATCGCTTAGTCAGCGTCACACCGTCCAAACAATACCCCACATCTAGCGGGGTATTGTTTATTTTACATAAGCAATACACTAGTACTAGCGTATTGCGTGGTGTACCATGGAAGTAAGTACTGGAGGGTGCTAGAGAATATCAAAAATCAAACACGATGCGGGGTGGGTATCGTGTGTTTTATGTGAGGGGATGAGAATGACCGAACGACGAGAAAAAGGTGCAGGATATCATCATGAAGCAAAGATCATCTTATCTGAGTCTGATACGGTGCGACCATCGGGTGCGATCGAGCACAAGGAGCGCTATATCGACAATACGGAAGGTGTTATTGTTAGTGAGATTAGTGGTACATGGAACGCTGTTACTAAAAACGCCGAAGGCGAGGCGCAGATACACACCCTTGCGAAGCACTCAGTAAAAACAAGGCCACTACCCGTAGAGCTGCAGCTCGAGAATGTCTTACCGAAAGCGCATCCTATTCATATCACACCATCTCGTGCAAAGCCAAAGAATCGCAAAAATAAGGTCGCTTTTGATATCCCCGATCTTCAAATGGGGTGGCGCATGAATGAGCGAGGGCTTATGACACCAACGCACTCGCCAGAGGCAATTGATGTCATGCTGCAGGTTTTGTACGACGTTCAGCCTGATCTTGTAGTGCTTGGTGGAGATGAACAAGATTGGCCAGAGTTTTCACGGTTTACTCCAGACAGTAACCAATTCAGTTCGTATACCCTCCAAGATGCGCTGACTAGTGGTGAGCGCCTCTTCGCACAGCTACGGGCGAATGCTCCAAATGCGCGAATCCACAACCTAGCAAGCAACCACAATACAACCCGACTAGATAATTACCTAGCAAAGGCCGCAACGGTACTGCTCGGCGTACGGCGCGCGGGTGATAAATACCCCCTTATTAGCTACCCAAACCTATTGCAGCTTGAGAAGTATGACATCGAATATGTCGGTGGTTACCCGGCTGAAGTGATGAATATTAATGATAGACTTATAACATTCCATGGTGACAAGGCAACACAGAACTCCACGGCTCATCAATATCTTGCCGACCTAGATAGTGGCATGGGGTTGATGTTCCACCACACTCATCGCAGAGAGGAGGCCTATAAACGCCGTAAGCATAGTAGTGCGGCTAACATGGGTCGCCAATCTGTTGCATTTAGTTTCGGATGTCTTGCAAACATTGACGGTGCCGTGCCGAGCTTCAATAATGCCGTGAAGACAAATGGTCAGGTAGCGCGCTTCCAAGAGAACTGGGTTAATGGTTTTGGTATCGTGGAATACGACGAGGGTGATGCTCCGTTTCGCCAGCAATTTGTCCATATTGATGATACAGATGGATTTCGCGCCTGGTTTAATGGTAAGGAGTATACACCCCAAGGGCTTGCCGCGGCAGGGTACTCGTATCAGTTTGGCACAAACAGTCCAGCCGAGGCGGATATCTTGTAGGCACTCTGTTATAATGTAGCTAATATGGCAACAATGAAAGAACTGCGCGACGAGCGCTTACGTAAACTGAGTGAACTAAGAGCGTTGGGCGTAAATGCATATCCTGCCGAGGCAGCCCGTACTCATAATATTGTTGATATTACAACTAAATTTGATGAACTTGAAGGCAATACGGTGACGGTGGTTGGCAGGATTATTACAACCCGTAAGTTTGGTAAGCTGGCTTTTCTGGTGCTTCGTGATATGAGCGGGCAAGTGCAACTGTTTTTGAAGACTGATACCGTGGCGCCGCTCGATGCTGCCACGTCACAGATTGGGATGGAGCAACTGAACCTGCTCGATCCGGGTGATTTTGTGGAGGCGACCGGCCCAGTGATTCGCTCAAAAACAGGTGAAATTAGTATTGACGTACGCCAGCTGCGTATCCTAACTAAATCGCTGCGTGGCATGCCGACCGAGCAGGAGGGCTTCACCAACAAAGAAGAGCGTCTGCGCCGTCGCTATGTCGATATGAACGTCAACCATGATGTACGGGATCGGTTTGTGCGCCGCAGCAAGTTTTGGCAGGCAACACGAAGATTCCTCGATGATCATGGATTCATTGAGGTGAATATTCCGGTTCTCGAGCATACAACTGGCGGGGCTGATGCAAATCCTTTCGTGACCCATATGGACGCACTTGACCAAGATTTTTATCTGCGCATTAGCCACGAACTGCCTCTCAAGCGTTTGCTTGGTGCTGGGTTTGAGAGGGTATACGATGTTGGCCCGCGCTTTCGTAATGAGAATTATAGTGATGAGCATCTCCCAGAGCATGTGGCAATGGAATGGTACTGGGCCTACGCCAACTGGCAAGATGGCATGAAGTTCATGGAAGAAATGTACAAGTACGTCCTAGAGGAAACGTTTGGTACGCTCCAGTTTACTGTGCGTGGATTCGATGTCGATATGGGCAAGCAATGGGAAGTATGGGACTACGCGACTGTTATTCGTGACCGCTATGATATCGACGTGTACAACACGACAATTGAGCAGGTAGGTGCTAAACTTGCCGAGAATAAGCTAGAGGTTGAAAAAAGCGATAGTATCCCGCGCGGCATCGACAAGCTATGGAAGCACATCCGAAAAGACGTGGTGGGGCCGGTGTGGCTCGTCAATACGCCTAAGTTTATTAGTCCACTTGCAAAAAGTAGCGTCGATAACCCACATACCGTTCAGCGTTTTCAGCCGGTCATCTTGGGCTCGGAGCTAGGAAATGGCTTCTCTGAGCTAAACGATCCCGTTGACCAGTATCAGCGCTTTATGGAGCAGCAATCGATGCGCGACGATGGTGACGATGAGGCAATGATGCTCGATATCGATTTCGTTGAGATGCTGGAATATGGCATGCCGCCAGCGTGTGGCTGGGGCTATAGCGAACGAGTGTTTTGGATGTTTGAGGGTGTCACGGCACGCGAGGGTGTACCTTTCCCCCAGCTTCGTCACGAGTATGACGAAGTAACGAAGGCACTCTATCCTGAAGCAAAACTAAACTAGTTTTCCGCGCGGCGCTACTACTCGTTTGATCCCTGGATTGCTTCGCTGTTTTCAGCTATTTCACCGAGGAGTATATCGACTTCGTCGGATACGATCTCGTCGAGGTCTGATACGTTGGTGGTGAGCCACTGCTGGAGTGTGGCGTCGTCACTTTGCTGCAGATGGGCAAGTTCTTCGGCCTGCTCTGGTGTGAGTTCGTCAACGATCTCATCGATCACGCGTTCGTGAAGGGTAGTTTCAAAATGTGCCGAAAGTGCCTGGTAGTCTTCGTCTGAAAGGGCAATGCCTAGGTCGGTAAGAAATGTTCGATCAAGTAATGCCATGGTTATTCGTTCCCTTCATGAGGAGTTAATTGTTGGTCTATCGCGGCTTGTTCTTCGTTGATGCGCGTCCGCAGGTCGGCTGAGCTTGTCTGTTGGTCTGTGGCCGCTGAGTCAGCGCTACGCACGGCTTCCTGCTGCGCTCTTGCCTCAGCCGACAGGCGATCGATTTTGCGTGATAGTGCAGCTGCTTCGGCAGCTAGCTTGACGCGGGTTCGTTCTAGCTCTTCCTTGCGTGTGGCGTAGCCTTCCCATACGGCTTTTGCCTTGGCAATCTTTGCTTCAAGCGTAGCGCGTCGTGGATCGTCTTCGCCAACACCATCCAGTTCACCCTGGAGCTCCTGTACTAGCTCGGCGGTGCGAGCGGTATGATGGGTAGCGGTCTCGAGGCCACGAGTGGTTTTTTCGAGCGATAGCTTGTTGTGCTCGGCAAGCTCCATGGTGCGGGTGAGGGCACGGTCGATGCCGGCCTGCTTGTCTCGCTCACGACGTGCGGCAGACAGGGCGTGCTGGCTCTCGCGAGCAACTGTTTCGCGCGCGCAGGCGAGGTTTCCAATTTTTTGTTGGAATGCGATACGACGCTTCGCTAAATCTTCCGGCGTCTCGCCAGGGCGTTGCTCGAGCCCGAGGCGTCGATTGACTTCCTGTCGGCTTACGCCCTCACGCTTCATGTCGCGCCGTAGGTGGCGTAGCTCTTTGCGTCCTTCGGCGATAGATTTGATTGTTTTATAGGCCTCGACCTTTTTTTGGTAGAGTTCGTTGTTGTGTTTTGCGTATGTTTTAGCCGCATCGATACGCCCCTCCATCATAGAGGTATGGGTACTGTATTTACCGAACTTCTCGTTTCGTTTACCAAGGGCCTTGTTGGCGGCCCTATTGTGATGATTGTTGACGAATTTAAAGCGGCTGGTACCAACTTTTGCGAGCTTACGCTGGTATTTGTCATCAGCTGCTTCATAACGGCGACGAAGATAGTTGTTCTTTGGGGTGCTGAGCATGTTTGCTCGCAGCGCATTGTTCATTTTGGCATCGTTGAGATGCTTTGTGACAGATTCATTAAGCGAGCGTCGTATTCGGAATGATTTACCCAAAATTTCTGCATCTGTGAAGCGATTTGCTTGATCGTGCTGCGCTTCGGGCGATTCGACGACAGTCGGCAGTTCCTCGGTATCAGGTTGCTCGGGTGGGGCTGCTATATCTTCCGGTGTGAGTATCGGCTGCGTTGTTCCCAGTTCTGGTTTCGGGGTGCTAGGAGGGGCTTTTTCTGACATGGCTGGCCTTTATATAGTTAATGTTTTTAGTTTACGTGCTAGTTGCGGTCACCGTCAAGGGTAGGGAGGTAGCCGCTACGTCGCGCCTGCCGCCTTGCAATTCGCATGGCGGTTGCTTTGATTTGCAGCTCATCATTGGCATCAAGGATGCTGGCGCGTCGTCTGGCCTCTGTGGCGCGTACGCCCTGTCGGATTAGCTCGCGGCGCTTTTCCTGCATGCGCAGTTTGCGTAGCGCGTGGTCGTGGACAATCTGCTCGACACGCCGCTCACTGAGTCGCTTTACTGTGGTAGAGTAATGCTCGCTTCGGCTTAGAGAAGCCGCCGCTGCTTCTGTGATGCGAGACGCACGCAGAGCGGTGTCGGCATTGTACCTTGTTTCTCGCTTGGTAGCTCTTTTGTCTGCGCGATTTGCGAGCCGTTTCCATGCCCAGCGTGTCAGCCAGGTGCTTCGATCCCGCCGCTGTCGACGCGCATTGGCGCGATTGCGCGCATTAGCTGCGCGCTTGGCAAATCGCTCATTGCGGTTGAGTGTTCGGTCATTTTTTTGTTCAGCTCGCCTGACGTCGCGTAGATTCCTGGCGACTACTCTTGATTTTGTGCGGTCGAGACTGCGGCGGTGTTTGGTGAGAAGTAACTCTCGACCATCGAATGTAACATCCTGCTCTAGCTGGGCCCGACGTGCTGCCTCTGCTTGCTGCTGGGCTTGCTCTTGCTGCTGTTGCTGCTCGGCCTGCATACGCTCTTGCTCAACTACCTTGAATTCAGCGAAGCGATCGCCATAGATAACAGTCAGGAGCGCTTCAAGGTTGCTGATCTCATGGGCCATATCGAGAGTAACGCCGGCTTTATGATTAAGGCGCGCAACGGCATCAAGATGAGCTGCGACTGCTAGTGCTGCATCCTTTGGGTTGGGGAAGGCAGTGATAATTTCCTGGGCCATTGTTGCACTTGGGGTATCTCGACGCGTGTAAGCGCCGGCGCCACGCGGTCCACTCGGCTTGCGCTGATGTGCGATCAGTGCCAGGGCATTGAGCATATCCATGCCCGGTCCTTCGGGGCCAATATAGCGGTTACCAGCATGTGGTCCGTTGTCATGAATCTGCTTGAGATCTGTGACCACCTGGCCCAGGCTTGTCTCCATATCATCAAATTCCTGCTGAGCAAGGTGCGAAAACGTCTCACTTCCCGGAACCGCTGCGGCCGTAAGCGGAGTTGGCTTGGCGACTATCCGTACATCTAACGGATCAGGTGGTGGGGTATTACCACTTGTGTTGGCAGACGCTGGTGTCTGGTTGGGATTTCGTTGTTTTTGGCGGCCAGTTGGCATTTTTATATCTCACTATGTACTAACCATACTATACCATAACCGATTCATCTGGCGCAACCAGTAGGCAATCACGTATGATAGCACTATATAGAGGAGAAGCAGATGATTGAAGTACGCGCCGTGACTAAGACGTATGGCAAGAAGAAAAACATATTTACTGCGCTCGATGATGTGTCGTTCACTATTCCCGATGGAGCAAGTGTGGCGATTATCGGTAAGAGCGGTAGTGGTAAAAGCACCCTGATGCATGTTATGAGTGGGCTGGATCGACCCGAGAGTGGTGAAATCATGATTGACGGTGAGAATATCCTCACATTCAAACAGAAGAGAGTAGACGTATTTCGTAGTGAGAAGATGGCGTTTATATTCCAGAGCTTTTTTGTACAGGGAAATGAGAGCTGTTACAACAACGTGGGGTTGCCGCTTGAAATTGCCCGGGTGCCGATGCGTCATCGTAAAACTAGGATAGAAAAGGCGCTCGACGCAGTTGGTCTACTGGAAAAGAAGAAGCAGCGAGCTCGTGATTTAAGTGGTGGTCAAAAGCAGCGCCTTGCGATTGCTCGGGCAATCGTCAACAAGCCAACTATACTATTTGCCGACGAACCAACTGGCAACCTGGACAGTGTCACTGGAGCAAGTGTCGAAAAGCTATTGTTTGATTACAACAAAAAGAACAACACCACGTTGATTGTGGTAACACATGACATCGACCTAGCAAAACGCTGTGACATGCAGGTGTACATTAAAGACGGCAAAGTGGTGCGAGTACTAGGAGGTGCACAATGAAACGTATCGATATCATGAGGCGAGCGGGGCGAAACCTACAACAGGCCAAAGGTCGCACGTTTCTCACTAGTCTTGCCATCGCAGTCGGCGCTTTCACACTAACGCTAAGTCTAGCGGCTGGTCAGGGTGCGCGTGAATATGCTGATAATCTGCTCAAGAACAATATTGATCCACAGGCGCTGTTTATCGTCAAAGATAAAGCAATCACCAGTGCCGGTGCTGGGGATGGTATCCGGGAATACACCGATGACTTATCGTCGACGACAGCCGGATCTGGCGCGAGTGTTGCGGTAAAGATGCTCACAAAAGATGACATCGCAAAGCTGCAGGCGCGGACGGACATCAAAGAGGTGGTGCCGATCTACTCGTTGTCATCCCGGTATGTGGCATTCCAGGGGATTGATAAAAAATACGCGGTGAGCCTGAACTACTATGATTCATCGATTCTTAGTGACGTAGCCGCTGGGTCGCTGCCAAAGCTAGGTGAGCAGATCAGTAGCAACGAAATACTCGTTCCCGAGGACTACCTGGAGACGCTTGGGGTGACAGCTGAGCAGCTGGTCGGCAAAACAGTGGTAGTGACGGTGCCGCAGGTGACTGCAACGCCAACACAAGAAGACATCACAAATGCATTTGTGTCGGGTGGCGACAAGGCGGTGCAGGAGCTGTTTGCACCAAAGACGAAAAATTTTAGCTTTACTGTTCGGGCGGTGCTGAAAAAATCTGCCATGGCCATTACATCAAATCCACAGCTACATGTCTCGACGACAGCGGCGGGGGAAATGTTTGACTATGCATCTAAGGGCACGGAAAACGCTGATAAGTATCTTGGTGCAACGGCGATCGCGAAACACGACCCTGCGGTCACGAAAACGACGCTTGAAAAAGACCATGGCTACTCCGTACAGACAGCCAAGGATGCTCAGGGGCTTCTATTTACCTTCGTCAATATCTTGCAGGGGATTGTAGCTGGGTTTGCGACACTTGCACTTATCGCGAGCGTGTTTGGGATTATTAACACGCAGTACATTAGCGTTCTTGAGCGCACAAGTCAGATTGGGCTTATGAAAGCACTTGGGATGCGACGACGCGATATCGGCAAGCTGTTTCGCTATGAAGCGGCCTGGATCGGCTTCCTCGGTGGAGCACTCGGTGTTGGCTTGGCATTGATTCTCGGCTGGTTAATGAACCCGTGGATTACGAAGCAGCTGGATCTTGGCGGCCAGACACTCCTCATCTTCGTCTGGTGGCAAGTTGCTATCCTGATTTTGTCGTTGGTTGTTATCGCGATTATCGCTGGCTGGCTGCCCGCACGCAAAGCTGCACGGCTTGACCCAATCGAAGCACTGCGAACTGAATAGTTAGCTACCGAAGTGTCGGCGTGCGCGTGATAAATCATGAGCAGCTTTGGGGTCTAGCGCATTGTGCCGCAACTCCCTGAGCAGTGCAGGCGGAGTGATGATGCGCATATCTATACCAGCGATTGGTCGACTATTTTTCGCAAAATACGCTAAAAATCGATCATGGTAGGCCATTAGCTGGTCGCGACCAGGCTGAAAACGGGTGATGATATCGGCAGGCATTTCTGGCGCTGCGATGGTAAGAATCGTCTGGCGCTGGCTGAAAGTATGCTTGACGACTGGCATGAGACCAGTTGTGGTGCCGTGCTGCGATAAGTCGTTCATATACAAAGGTGAGCAGGCAAAATCAAGGTCGTTCGGCCGCGGGTGCCGCCGATCTGTTATAGGGTCAAAATCATCTAGTTCAATACCATAGAGGCAGAGCGCCCCGCTACCAACGAGCATCGCCTGGGCTGAGTCAAGACCGAGATATTCAATGCTTCGCATCACGCGTTCGGTGGCCGGAGAACGGGCTGGAGTAAGGGGTGTTTTCTCCGAGTGAAACCGTGATTTAAAAAGAGACATACTATATTATTTACATATTTTATCACTAAAGTCAAGATACTGTATAGAGGTGGAGTGCGCTATACTAAGACTATGTTAGACATACGTTTCATCAGGGAGAATCCCGACCGTGTGCAAGAAGCTGCGGCACAAAAAGGCTATCAGGTAGATATTGAGGAGCTTTTGCGTGTTGATGAGTCGCGTCGCGAACTACAGCAAAAGGCCGACGAGCTGCGTACTCGCCGCAACGAAATTGCCACCCAGATGAAAGGTGGTAAGCCATCGGCAGAGCTGGTTGAAGAGGGCAAGCGGCTTAAGGTCGAGCTATCAGAGGTAGAGGATCGTTTGCACGTTGTTGATGAATCATTCATAACGATGCTTAAGGCCATACCAAATGTTCCACTTCCCGAAGTACCGATCGGTGTTTCGGAAGCTGAGAATGTCGAGATACGCACCTGGGGCGAGCGACCGAGCTTTGACTTTCCCATAAAAAACCATGCCGAGATTGCCGAAGCCAAGGGTTGGCTCGACAAGGAGCGCGGTGCCAAGATCGCTGGTGCGCGCTTTGTGTATACCATGGGCGACCTAGTGCTACTCGAAATGGCTCTATGGCGTTTTGCAATGGATATCCTGACTAATGCAGACGTTCTTCAGTCAATTATTGATGAGCATGGGATCAAAGTGAGCGCACGACCATTTACGCCAATTTTGCCACCTGCTGTTGCTAAGCAAGAGGTGTTTGAGGCGACGGGTCGGCTGAATCGCCAGGAGCAAACCTACAAAATTGAAGACGAGGACTTATGGCTTAACGCTAGCGCTGAGCATACTATCGCACCGATCTACATGGATGAAATTCTCGACGAATCTCAGCTGCCGATTCGCTATGTGGGCTATACAACGGCATTTCGTCGTGAAGCGGGCACCTACGGCAAAGATGCCGAAGGATTCTTCCGACTGCATCAGTTTAATAAACTTGAAATGGAGTGCTTTACGACCGCAGAGACTTCCTACGACGAACATCTCTTCCTTGTGGCGATTCAAGAGTACTTGATGCAGCAGCTCAATCTGCCATACCATGTGCTCGAGAAATGTACGGCCGATATCGGTCGACCCAACGCCAAGGGTATCGACATAGAGGTGTGGCTGCCATCGCAGGGTGTGTACCGCGAAACACATACCGCTGATTACATTGGTGACTATCAGACGCGTGCCATGAAAACACGCGTGCGCCGTGCTGATGGGAGGGTGGAGCTCGTGCACACCAACGATGCGACGGCATTTTCGCAGCGTCCACTGATTGGCATTATCGAAAACAATCAAACGGAATCTGGCGACGTGACGGTACCTGTCGTGCTTAGGCCATATCTGGGTGGCCGCGAGGTATTGTAGCTGTGATAACGCGCATTGCGCGAAATGTTACGAAGCATAGCTATGCACGAATAGCCAAGCCCATACTGTTTCGTCAAAAACCAGATACGGTTCACGAGGGACTCATCAAAACCGCCCGCGCCCTACAGCGAATCCCTCTGCTGAGGAGTGCGCCTGGGCTATGGCAATACCAGCACCCGATGTTGCGACAGACAGTGCTGGGTATTGAATTTAATAATCCAGTCGGCCTTGCCGCCGGTTTTGATAAAAATTTTGATATGATTTCGCTCATGAAGCGAGTCGGGTTTGGCTATATGACAGGAGGATCGGTCACCGCTCTGCCCTGTGATGGCAATCCAAAGCCATGGTTCTACCGCTTGCCGAACAGCAAATCTCTGGTTGTGCATGCGGGATTACCGAATCCTGGTGTACAGCGTGTTGTTCGTACAATTCTGCAGTACCCAGCGAAAGTATTTGATGATTTTCCGCTTGTGGTATCGGTTGCCAAAACAAACTCTCGAGAAACAAAGGGTGATGATGGTGCTATCGAGGATTATTGCGCCAGCCTGAAGCTTCTCGAGGAGGGACAGGCTTGCCAGATATATGAAATTAATATTTCATGTCCAAACACTTACGGCGGCGAGCCATTTACGACACCCGCACGGCTTGAGCTACTTCTTGCGCGTGTTGACGATCTAGCGCTATCGCGGCCGATTGTTCTCAAGATGCCGATTGATCTTGGCTGGAGTGAATTTGAAGCTCTTGCTGCGGTTGCGGTTCGGCATGCGAGCATCAAAGGCCTGACAATTGGGAATCTGCTGAAAGATCGATCAAAAGCACAGCTAAGTGACGAGCTGTCTAGTGATGTGAAGGGTGGGCTCAGTGGCCGGGTGACGCGCGACCTATCAACTGAGCTAATTCGGGCAACCTATCGGCGCTTTGGTGATCGTTTTGTGATTATCGGTGTCGGAGGCGTTGCCTCTGCAGAGGATGCATACGAAAAAGTTTGCGCCGGGGCGACTCTTGTTGAGCTAATCACTGCTATGATTTTTGAGGGCCCACAGGTGGTGGGGGATATCAACAGTGGCCTCGTGCATCTACTTCGAGCCGATGGCCATGCTAGCATCGCTGATGCTGTCGGCAGCCGGGTAGACGCACAGTAGGCATAATAGCCACCGCTAGTACCGGTGTGCGTAGTATTCTTCGTAGATGGGTTGTATAATGAAGGTACGTGCAAACGGTTAAAAACGAAAGGATCCTATCATGATCATGCAAGTTGATATAACCGGTGCTGGTAATTACACGCCAGACGAATCTACAAAAAAATACATTAAGAAAAAAATCGGTAGTCTTGATCGGCTAGCGCCACGCCATGCGCGCAAGAGCATGCACGTACAGGTAAAGTTGGCCGAAGTGAACCGTGACAAGGGCAATAAATACGAAGTCGATGTCATTATGACCGTCCCCGACAAGGTTATCACCGCAAAAGACTCCACGATGAACATACTAGCCGCTGTCGATATCGTTGAGGCCAAGCTGTCAGCTCAGCTGCGCAAGTACAAAGAAGAGTCAGTGCCACATGTTGGCCGTCGAAAGCTTCTCGACAGATTTAAGCGCAGTTACGCCCGCGAACAATAATACTACGTTTTGTAACGGGGATTGTCTTTTATCTGAACCGTAAACAGCGTATAATAAACAGGAGTATTCTTGATAGTTTCTAAGCGAGGTGTATATATTTATGGTCAGTCGTGACACAGCTCTAACAAAAATCTTCGGAGATCCCCAGAAGCGTATCGTGAAGCGTTTGCAAAAACGCGTTGCCGAAGTAAATGCGCGTGAAGATTTATACAAAAAAATGACAAAGAAAGAGTTGCGTGCTCAGACTGACGTACTGAAGAAGCGGCTTACAAAGAAGGGTGTCACGCTTGATACCATTCTTCCCGATGCTTTTGCTGTGGTGCGTGAAATGTCGAGTCGTGTGACTGGTGAGCGCCACTACGACGTGCAGTTAATCGGAAGCATGGTACTCAACGAAGGAAACGTTGCCGAGCTCAAAACTGGTGAGGGTAAGACACTGATGTCGACACTCGCAGCATATTTGAATGCGCTCGAGGGTAAGGGTGTGCACATTGTCACCGTGAACGATTATCTCGCCCAGCGTGACGCAGGGTGGATGGGCGCCATCTATGAAGCACTTGGTATTTCTACGGGTGTGATTATTAACGAAGCATCCTATGTGTACGACAGCGGCTATGAAAATGAGCAGCATACCGATCCACGCATGCGTAAGCTTCGCCCCGTCACGCGCAAGGAGGCCTATGCCGCCGATATTACCTATGGCACAAACAACGAGTTCGGGTTCGACTATTTGCGTGACAACATGGTGAACGAAGCTGACCTCATTCGTCAGCGCGAGCTCAACTTTGCGATTGTTGACGAGGTTGACTCAATTTTGATCGATGAAGCCAGGACGCCACTTATTATCAGCGCGCCAGCTGCTGAGAATCCTGACTCGTACTACCAGTTTGCTAAAGTTGCGGCAAAGCTTGTGCCGGAAGACTATACGCTTGACGAGAAGCGCCGCAGTGTGGCACTTAGTGATGTTGGTGTTGAAAAAGTGCAGAAGATGCTTGGTATAAAAAACTTATACACCCCAGAATACGTTCGCAGTGTCTACCATATGGACCAGGCACTTCGCGCGCAGACACTTTTCCACCGCGACAAAGACTATGTGGTCACCAACGCTGGTGAAGTGATTATCGTTGACGAGCACACTGGGCGATTGAAGCAAGGAAATCGCTACAACGAGGGCTTGCACCAGGCGATCGAAGCAAAAGAAGGCGTGCCAGTGCTCCAAGAGAGTATGACGCTTGCAACAATTAGTTTCCAGAACTACTTCCGACTCTACAAGAAACTAAGCGGTATGACCGGTACGGCATTTACTGAGGCTGAAGAGTTTCAGCAAATCTATAGCCTTGATGTCGTGGTGGTTCCGTCAAACAAGCCAATCGTTCGTTCTGACCACGAGGATCTCATCTACAAAACAGAGAAGGGTAAGCTGCGTGCTGTTGCTGAGGCGATAAAAGCATATCACAAAGAGGGTCGCCCCGTTCTGGTTGGCTCGGGAAGCATTGCAAAAAACGAACTCATTGCGAGCTGGCTTGATAAAGAAAACATCCCATATGCGATACTCAATGCAAAAAATAATGAGCACGAGGCTGCAATTATCGAGAAGGCCGGTCAGAAGGGGGCTATTACACTCGCCACCAATATCGCCGGACGAGGCACGGACATCAAGCTAGGTGAGGGCGTGCGTGATCTCGGCGGGCTTGTAGTGATCGGTAGTGAGCGTCACGAGAGTCGACGTATTGATAATCAGCTGCGAGGCCGCGGTGGACGTCAGGGAGATCCGGGTGATACGCAGTTTTATGTCAGCACTGAGGACGACCTGATGCGTATTTTCCAGGGTGAGCGAATCGCAACACTAATGAATAGGCTGGGTGTTGATGAAGATACCGCGATCCAGAACAAAGCCGTGAGCAAAACGCTGGAAGCGGCGCAAAAGCGGGTTGAGGGCTACAACTTCGATACTCGAAAAAACGTTGTCCAGTATGACAATGTGATCAATCGCCATCGCAAGGTGGTGTACACGATGCGCCGTCGTATTCTTGATGGCGACAACATTAAGCCAGAGATCCAGCGCTTGCTGAGAGAGAAGATTCAAGAACTGACCGTTGTTCCTGCAAAAAATAACGCACACTTTAATGATGAGTTTCATAGTGTGGTGCCGCTTGATGAAAAAGAGCTAACCAAGATCGGCGTAGAGAAGAAAGACAAATTACGTCGTGAAGCTGCGATGAAGGCTGCCGAGAAACTATATGCCAAGAAGGAAAAAGAACTCGGCGAGGAGCTCATCCGTGGAGTTGAGCGCGAAGTGTATTTGCAGATCCTTGATACCTTGTGGATGCAGCACTTGGAGAATATGCAGCATTTGCGCGAAGGTATCCACTGGCGCAGTGTTGGACAGCGCGATCCACTCGTAGAGTACCGTAGCGAGTCACAAAAACTATTTGATAGCCTGCAGTATACGCTGCGTGATGAGGTGCTACGAGCGATCTATCACGTTCACAAGACAGACGCGATTACCCGCGAAGCGGTTGACGATGAGCACGAAACAGAGCTTACCAAGCTAGCTGAGAATTCAGTTGAGCGGGGAGTTAATGAGGTGACGGGCGGAGAGTTGAACCGCGATCATGATTTTGAAGGTGGTGTGAAGAAAGCCAAGTCAAATACTGAAGCAAATCATCAGCGCAACGTTGCTCGCAAAAAGAAGAAATCGCAGCGCCAGAATCGCAAGAAGAGTCGCTAAATGAAACATACCACCACTGAAATTAAGCTGAAAAATGGGTCACAGGGCCTACTCATAGATATTCCCGGTGCAACGGTCATGAGCTTTCAGTTTCAGTTCCGAGCCGGCAACAGGTATGTGAAAGGCAAGGATATCTACGAGACGGCCCATTTGATGGAGCATATGGCCTTTGGAGCTAATGCCAAGTATCGAAGCGAGCACGCCTATGAGGCGGATTTCACCAAGAACGGCGCATATCACAACGCATATACAAGTGATTTGTCGATGGTCTATGTGGCCGACTGTGCGGACTTCGAATGGGATCGTATTTTGGAGCTTCAGCGACTTGCAATTTGTGAACCTCGATTCAACCAGACCGAGCTCGATGCCGAAAAAGGCAACGTGAAGAGTGAACTCACTGGCTATCTCAACAACCACAACCGTGTGCTCTGGCCGAAGATCCAGCAGCTTCTTGGTGAAGAGGTGTATACATTTTGGCAGCGCCTTCAAACGATCAGTAACGTACAGCTCAAGGACATCCGAGAGCATCATCGGCACACACATACGAGCGATAATATGCGCTTTGTGGTGGCGGGGAAACTTCATGGCCGCAAGGCCCAGATTCAGCGCATGCTCGAGTCTTGGGACCTGCCGCGCGGTGATCGTTTTGATGTGCCCAAGGATGATCTTACGAGCGGTAATCCAACGCTGATCCGCCGCAAAGAGGCGAGCAACCTGACATTTGGCTGGAGCATGACTCTACCGAGAGAGCTAACCGACGAAGAGGCGGAAGCTATGAGCTGTCTGGACCAGATTCTTACCGGCACTATGCATTCACGAATTTACGGAGCAGCTCGCAAAAAGGGGCTTGCCTACGGCATGTTTAGTGATACAAGTGTTGGGTTTCATGACAGTAGCTGGGATTTTGGTGGTCAGGTTAACCTCGAGACGGCGGACGGCCTATTTGACATAATCGTGCGTGAAGTTAAAGCAGTGATGGATGGCAAGATTACCGAGGAAGAACTAGCGGCAGCCAAGTCATATGCACTCGGCCGACATCAAATGGGCGCACAAACAGTGTCACAAATCAGTAACTTTTATAGCGGACGATTTTTCGGTGATGGTGTGGTCAAAGATTACGAGAAGGTGCCGGATGCAATTCGGGGCATCACGCTCGATCGCATGCTGGCGACTGCGCGTGAATTCATTGCGCACAACACCTGGGTACTGGCTGGTGTGAGTAGCGGCGAAAAAGAAGAAATTGTTCAGCTAAATGATAAACTAGAGACAGTATTTAACAGGGGGTAGGACGGTGAAGGTTGCAATTGCGTGGTATGGAGCTGAGGGCCAATCGAGCTACAACTACTTCACGCAGCTTGGTCATGATGTGACCATCGTGACGCCTACAATAGCTCCTGAGTTTCCACTCCCCGAGGGTGTGAGCGCTATTGTTGGCGACGATGCATTCGATCAACTCAATGGTTTTGACCTAGTGGTGCGAAGCTCGTCAATACGGCCGAGTACTCTGAAAACAGATGGAAAAGTTTGGTCGAACACTAACGAATTTTTTGCGCGCTGTCCGGCACCAATTATTGGCGTGACAGGTACTAAGGGTAAGGGGACAACATGCAGTCTAATTGCCTCAATCCTTCGTGCCGCAGGCAAGACAGTTCATTTGGTTGGCAACATCGGTTCACCTGCGCTCAGTCAGCTTTCACTCATTAAGCCTGACGATATCGTTGTCTATGAGCTGAGTAGTTTTCAGCTGTGGGACATTGAGCGGAGTCCGCATGTCGCAGTTATTTTATCGATAGAGCCTGACCACCTGGATGTTCATAGTAGCTATGATGAGTATGTGTCGGCAAAAGCAGGCATTGTGCGATATCAGTCAGAAGATGATGTGGTGATTTATAACACGGGTGAGCCAAGTGCTGCTATCGCACAGACCAGCCCAGCAAGGCATATCTGCTACGATGATTCCTCAGAAGGCGGCGCCTATGTTTCCTATGCCGACGAGATGTTCCATGCCACCATGTATTCAGCAACGCAGCCGATTTGCCACGTGGACACCCTGCGCCTACTAGGAGCGCATAATGTCAGTAACGCCTGCGCTGCAATCACCGTGGCACTCCTTTACACCGACAACACGCAGGCAATCGAAAAAGGCCTCCATGATTTTGGTGGCTTGCCGCACCGCCTCCAGTTTGCTGCAACAAAAAACGGTGTGCGCTATTACGATGATAGTATCGCGACTACGGCAGGGTCCGCTATCGCTGC
>APMI01004096.1_pt1 | contig 27162 bp, 22 predicted proteins | sample 667938 | NCBI WGS metagenome assembly APMI01 (sample SAMN01084076, study PRJNA167559) | wastewater metagenome | biome: Wastewater | place: Denmark: Ejby Moelle, Odense | collected 2011-11-28
TATATCTTTGCATTGCTTTTGGTTCCCGCCATAAACGACGGGATGTAAAAGGGAATTTGGTGAAAATCCGAAACTGTCCCCGCAACTGTAAATCGTATAAAAATCGGAAATCCGAAATTTATTAATTTTCTACAAAAAGCCATTGTTTCATTTTAAAATGAAATGAGAAGGTGTAGAAAATGCGAAAGTCAGGAAACCTGCCAAAAACAATCCATAAAATCAATACTTTCGGAGGAAAAGTAGAGAAATTCAAAGGAATGCACTTGGTAAAGTGTTTTCTAAAATTTCTGTATTTCTCTTTTTAGAAGGCGTTGATTTTTAGAATGTTTAACTAAAAATCAAAAAAAATGAACAAAAACCTAGTCTTTGCAGGTTTGTTATTTGTGACGGGCGTATCGCAAATTACTGCACAAGAAAGAGAAGGTAACATACCAGAAGTTACCATTGCTGCAAAATCTAATCAACAATTGTACAAAACCGGAAAAAATGTACAACTCATCACTTCCAAAGATTTAGAAAAGTATAAAGGTCAAAATCTAAGTGATGTACTATCCCAAGTTTCTGGTTTTCAAATCACTGGAAATTTCAACAATAACACTGAACCAAAATCTTTGAAAATAAGAGGCGGAAAAATGGCAAATGTACTTGTTTTGGTAGATGGAATTCCGCTAAAGGATGTTACAGGAAATGATTATAATGCAGTAGATTTAAGACTTTTTGCCGCTGAAAATATCGAAAGTATTGAGATTCTAAATGGCGCATCATCAGTTTTGTATGGTTCTAATGCTACGGTTTCTGTAATTAATATTAAAACGAAGAAAAACTCACAAAAAGACATAGAAGGCCGAATTGGAGCTAGAATAGGCAGTTTCGGTACTTTTTCTCAAAACGCATTAGTAAACGGAAAAATAGAAAAATTTAATTACCAAATTACAGGTTCTAATGAAAAATCAGACGGAATTTCTTCGGCTGAAGGACCAGATTCTTTTGATAAAGACGGCTACGAAAAACAAAACATCAATACCAATTTTGGGGTTCAATTAGGAAAAGTAAATTTGAATTTTAATGGTGGTTATCAACATCATTTTTATAATTTTGATAATGGTGCTTTTTCAGATGGAACGTACAGAGGAAATGATGATCAACTTTTTGGTGGCATTAATGCTCAATTTCAATATGAAAAAGGAAATTTAGTCTTCAATAGCAGAATTAATGGAAATGATAGATTGGTACAAAATTTAGCGGGTAATTCTTACCAAGACCAATACAGCTACAAAGGCAGAAACATTTTTACCGAACTTTATAATCAATACAAAATTTCAGAAAATATTAATATAGTAGGCGGTTTACAATATGAAGTTCAGAATTTAGGTTCTAAAAATTTACCTTGGGGTGGAACTTCCTTAGAAGATGTTTTAAACTTTGACAATACCCGAGTTTCAACTTTTGATGCTTTCATCAATACTAATTTACAACTTTCTGATTTTCATTTAGATTTAGGCGGTAGATTAAATAATCACTCTAAGTATGACAGCCATTTCGTATATAGTATTAATCCTTATTATCTGAAAAATTTAGAGCAATTTTATTACAAAATAGGATTCTCTTATGCTACGGCATTCATAGCTCCTACATTGTATCAAACGTATGGTTCTTTGCCTTATACATTGGCTAATTTTGATTTAAAGCCTGAAACTAACAGTTCTTACGAAATCGATTTAAGTATTGGAAAACCAGACCAAAGTTTTGTGGTCAATGCAAGTGCTTTTTTACGAGAAGAAAGAGATGTTTTTGCATACCAAACAGTAGATTTTACTACTTATGCAGGTAAATTCTTAAATGTGGACAGAAATAATGTAAGAGGTTTAGAATTTGGATTAAAATATAAAATCAACGAAATCGTTAATTTCGGGGGAAATTTTAGTTTTGCGGAAAAAAGCAATGTCGCAACCAGATTACGTGCTCCTAAACAAAGAGCTAATGCTTTCGTAGAAATTCTTCCGTTTAAAAATAACCGTATTAATATAGCTTATCAATACGTTTCTAAGAGAGATGATGCGTATTATGATAGTTCTACTTTCAGTACAAAAAAAGTGGTTTTAGATGCATTTAATTTATTCAATGTAAACATCAATCAAAAATTTGGTAAAAATGTAGAAGCTTTCGTAAATGTTAATAATTTATTCAACACCAGTTATGTAGATGTTATAGGTTTTAAAACAAAACCAAGAGCATATACACTAGGAATTGATTATAAATTTTAGATATCAATCATTTGTGTTTTTGTGTTTAGCTTCGATAGACTTCGGTCTTTCGGAGCTTTTTATTGTTTTTTTTCAGAATCCAAAACAATCGTATTCTGGTCTGTATTTTCTAGAAATTCTGGAATATCCTGATGAAATTCTTCCACATCTTTTTTAAGCTCATCTGCTAGAAGTTTTTCTATTCTTAACTTTCTGAAGGCAAGATTTAGTTCATTTCCTAAAAGTAATAAGATTACATTTACATTTACCCAAATCATTAAAATAATTATAGAACCTATAGAACCATACAAAACATTATATCTGGCTACTTTACTCACATAAAATGCAAAAAAATAGGTAGTTACTACAAATAAAATGGTGGAAAAAACAGCTCCAGGAATGGCATACCTGAATCTTGTAATTCTCTCTGTACCTACCCAATAAAAAAGTGCCAAAAGAAAGAAATAAAACAAGGGAAAAGAAATAAAACTAATAATTTTGGTAAGATTATCTACCAGCCAAGTAATATCATACTCAGGTGTAAAAAGCTTAAGAACTACTTCAGAATAATAAATTCCTAATAATGAGAGAAAAATAATGCTTATAAAACCTATGGTTATAAAAAATGAAGTTATATACTCTTTTACATCACTTTTTTTCTCTTCTGTATGCTCATTAAAACCATTAATCAAAGAAAATGTACCATTAGTAGCAAATATCAAGGCAAAAACAATGGTAAAATTACTAATGCTTTTCATATTTGGGATAATACTATTCTGAATATAATGAGACACATCTGCTTGCATATGCGCAGGAAAAACCTTGTGCATCAATACTTCAAAAATATAAAATTGAAGCTTGTCATAATGTGGCAAATACGGCAAAATAGACAACAAAAAGAGAATAAACGGAAACAAACTGAGGAAGAAACTCCAAGAGATTGCTGCTGCTTGTCTCAAAATTTTATTTTTAAAAATACCTTCACCATAAATTTCGAACATTTTCCAGAGTGAAATTCCCAAAATTGGGATGTGCAATTCATCTAAAAAATGGTGAATTTTTAATATAAATGTAGGTGTTTTGAAACGCATTATTCTATATTTGCAATACACAAATATAATAATAAATGAGAATAAACCTACTTTGTATCGGGAAAACAGATGACAAAAAAATTATAGAACTCATCTCCTACTACATTGCTAGATTACCGAAACATTGGAATTTCGAGATGACAGAAATTCCTGATGCTAAAAATGCCCGAAATTTAAGTGCCAATTTACTCAAAAAAGAAGAAGCTAAATTATTTTTCAATCATATAGAAAACACAGATTTGGTGATTCTTTTAGATGAAAAAGGCAAAGAATTTACCAGCAGAGAATTTGCTCAGAAATTGAATTATTATCAAAACAATTCCATCAAAAGAGTTTGCTTTTTGATAGGTGGAGCGTATGGTTTTTCTGATGAAATGTACAACAGAGCCAATGAAAAATTATCTCTTTCTAAAATGACTTTTACACACCAAATGATTAGATTATTTTTTGTGGAACAAATCTATAGAGCAGACCAAATTTTACAAGGGAAACCTTATCATAATGACTGAATTTAGGATTTAGGTCTTAGGATTTAGGTTTTAATTGTTAGAAATTTATGTTTCAGATTTACTCACAACCTTCAAAGCTAAAAAAGAAAAGAAAATTCCTAAAATAATTCCCATAAATGCGCCAAAAAGTACATCTCCGGGAAAATGCATTCCCAAATAAACTCTACTATACGCTACCGTAGAAGCCCAAACTAATAAAAAATAAGGCAACCATTTTAGTTTTTTACCTAATAAAACAGCTAAAAATGTTCCTATGAAAAAGGCATTAGAAGAGTGTGCAGAATAGAAACCGAATTGTCCGCCACATTTTACTTCTCTTATTAAACCTTCTAGTGAAGGATCATGACAAGGTCTCAATCTTTCAAAACCAAATTTAAAAATATTAGCAATTTGATCAGAAGCGGTAATCCCAAGAGCTATGAAAAGAAGAATGTATAAAAAAGACTTTCTGTTAAAGTTCTTGAACAAGAAATAAAGAAAAATAATATAAAGCGGAATCCAAAACCATTTCTCAGAAACCAAAATCCAAAATTGGTCAAATGAAGAATTTCCTAAATTATTTAGGAAAATCATTGCTTTTTTATCTTCAAGAATAATTTCGTCCATTATCTGCTTACTGGGCCGTTATAATCATCACTCAATTGGTCTATTTTCTCCTCTGTTTCTTTTTTAGAATCAGTTGTATTGAGCTCTAATTGTTTTCTAAAATCAAGTTCTTGTTTTATTTTTTCAGTTGGGTCATATTCTTGAGCCGCTTTTTTAACTTTTTCTATTTCTTTTTTAATTTCAGAAACAGGATTATCGGCATCTTTCATAATTTCGGATTTTACATCTTCCATCGCACCTTTCATTTTTCTAATACCTTGTCCCAATCCTCTTGCAATTTCAGGGATTTTATCTGGTCCGAATAAAACTACGATTGCTAAAACAATCACAATCATCTCTCCAAAACTTAGTTCCATAACACAATCATTTTTGATGTTACAAATTTATTCTATTTTTTCTTCTGAAAGGCAAAATAAACAAAAAAAGCACTTGCCAACATCAAAATAAATCCTAAAAAGAATGGTGCACCAGGAAACTGAAACGGTGCAGAACTATGAGTAAAGTAATAAAATAAATTAGTCATTAATGGTGGCCCCACAATAGAAGTAGCACTAATAAGACTGGTTAATGCGCCTTGCAATTCCCCTTGTTGATTAGATGGTATATTTTGGGTAATCACAGATTGTAATGCAGGACCACAAATACCGCCTAAACAGTATGGTATTAAAAAGACAAACATCATCCAACTTTCCGTAGCAAACGCAAAAAGAAGCATCCCGATTGCATAAAGAATCAAACCATAGTAAATACTTCTTTCGTTTCCTATTTTAGGATTAATCCACCTGATGAGTAAACCTTGTACTAAGCCTACTAAAAGTCCTATAATTCCTAAGGAAATGCCAACCATTTTTACATCCCAATTAAATTGATACATCGTAAAATAATTCCAATTGCTTTGTACAGCGTGACCCGCTATATAAATTAGAATTAAAGAAATAACCATTGTAGAAATTTCGGGGTGTTTTCCTAAAAATTTGAGAGAACCAATTGGATTAGCTCTTTTCCAATCAAAAGGTCTTCTGTGGTCTTTATCTAAGCTTTCTGGTAAAATAAAATAACCATACATAAAATTAACTAAGCACAAAACAGCTGCAGCATAAAAGGGAACTCTAGCTCCATAATGTCCTAATACACCACCAATTACAGGGCCTATAATAAAACCAACACCAAAAGCAGCCCCTATTAATCCGAAATTTTTCGCTCTATCTTCATTTGTAGAAATATCTGCAATATAGGCACTTGCTGTGGTGATACTTGCCCCAGTAATTCCAGCAATAATTCTACCAATAAACAACCAAATAATATTAGGCGAAAGTGCCAAAAAAATATAATCAATAGTAAAACCAAGAAGCGATAGTAAAATAATAGGTCTTCTACCGTATTTATCACTAAGGTTTCCTACTACCGGAGAAAAAACAAATTGTGTAAAAGCATAAGCAAAACCCAGCCAACCACCATACTTAGCAGCTTCACTAATGTCTGCATGTATTAACTCCTTTATCAAATCAGGAACAACAGGAATAATGATTCCCCAACCTGTAATATCTATCAAAAGGGTGATAAATATAAAACCTATTGCTGCTTTTTTCTGTGATGTCTTCATATCAAAAACGAAGATAAATAATTTTTTGAAATATTTTCAATTAATTTTTTCCAATAAAAAAGCGCTCCGAAGAGCGCTTTAGATTTATATATCCGAAGTTGTCCTTTCGTGTGGAGTTTCTTCTTTTCCTGTTTTTAAGAAATCATAAGCTAATGCCGATGCAATGAAAACCGAAGAATAGGTTCCGAAGAAAATACCTAAGAATAATGCAAACATAAATCCTTTTAGGTTATCTCCCCCGAAGAAGAAAATAGCTAATATTACTAGAATTACAGTAAATGAGGTATTAAATGTTCTACCTAGAGTACTAGAAATAGAATCATCAAACAAACCAGCTAGTGTAAGTGATTTTTTCTCTTTCAGATATTCTCTAATCCTGTCAAATACAATTACTGTATCATTGATAGAATAACCGAGCACCGTAAGAATAGCCGCAATAAAATCTTGGTTTACCTCCATATTAAATGGCATAATATTCTTAAAGAATGAGAAGAAACCAAGGATAATAATGGCATCGTGCGCTAAAGCTGCTACAGCACCTAAAGAGAATTGCCACTTATCAAATCTAAATAAGATATAAATAAAGATACCTAATAATGAAGCTAAAACCGCAAAAGTACCTCCTGTTTTTATATCATCAGAAACTGTAGGGCTAACTTTTGAAGAAGAAACCACCCCTACTTCACCTTTATTTGGATCTTTAAAATCTTGTAATTTAGTTTTTGCAGGTAAATATTGTTTTAATCCGTCGAAAAGTTTTTGTTCTACATCTTGGTCTGCAGCTACAGATTCATCATTAATTTTATAATCTGTAGTTATTTTTAATTGACTGTCATTACCAAAAGTTTTAACATCTACCGCTTGTTGCTCTCCTTTTTCTACAAATAACTTAACTAGAGACTCGTGAGCTTTAGTAGCATCTACATCTTTATCAAATCTTACTATATAACTTCTTCCTCCTTTAAAATCTACACCTGTCTTAAATCCTAATGTAACCATAGATATAATACAGGCTGTAGTAAGTATTGCAGAAAATATATAGGCATATCTTCTTTTCCCAATAAAATCAATCCAAAGATTTCTGAACCAATTTTTGGTCATTGGAGTCCAAACAGAAAGTGATTTACCTTTATTTAATCTATGGAAAATCATTACTCTAGATAAAAGTACAGAAGTAAAGAAAGTCATAATTAAACCAATACCAGTAGTTACCGCAAATCCTTTGATAGGTCCTGTACCAAATATAAATAGTACTAATGCTGTAAGTAATGAAGTAAGGTGACCATCTATAATTGCATTTAGTGCATGTTTGAAACCATCTGTATATGCTTGTTTGATAGATTTACCTGCAAATAATTCTTCTTTGGTTCTTTCGTATATAATTACGTTGGTATCTACCGCAATTGCCATCGTAAGTACAATCCCTGCAATACCAGGAAGCGTAAGTGTAGCATTGATAGAATCCATGATACCAAATAAGTAAAAGAGGTTAAATATCATCGCAATGATTGCATAAACACCTGCACCACCATAATAGAATATAATGTAAACTACTATAATTAAAAATGCAATGCAGAAAGACATTAAACCTGCATTAATAGATTCTTGCCCTAGAGAAGGACCTACCACTTCAGCTTGCACCACTTTAGCAGAAGCCGGTAATTTACCAGCGCCTAGTACATCTGTAAGATCTTTTGCTTCTTCTTGTGTAAAGTTACCAGAAATCTGAGATCTACCACCCGCAATTTTTCCACTTACATTAGGAGCAGTATAAACAATATTATCTAAAGTAACCGCTAGTGGCTTACCAACATTTTTTTCTGTAAGAGTAGCCCAAGTTCTAGCACCTTCTGTATCCATCTGCATATCTACTACAATTCTACCTAGGTTATCATAGTTGATACTTGCTTTATCTACAGCACCATCTACAGGAGCTTTTCCGTTGATATTACCTCTAATAGCATAAAATTCTAAATTATCAGGAGTTTCAGCTTGCGGCTTATATCCCCACATAAATTTAGTAAATTTAAGATTAGCAGGTCTTAATTTAATAGCAATTGGGCTATTAAAAATTTTATTAATAGTAGCGGTATCAGATAATTTGATATTACCAATTGCAGAAGATGTTCTTTTATCTAATTGTAAAAGATTTACAAGATTGGTGTTTTTAGCAACGCCAATAGAATCTGCTTTTAGAGGAACAACTTTAGACAATTGATCTATATATGGATAAATCTCTTGAATTTGTTGTACTTCCCAAAACTGCAATTTAGCAGAAGTAGAAAGCATCTTTTTCACTTTATCTTTATCTTTAATACCAGGCATTTCTACCGCAATTCTACCAGTACCAGGTACACGTTGTACATTTGGCTGTACCGCTCCCATTTTATCAATTCTGGTTCTTATTACTTCGAAAGCTGTACCTACAGAAGCGTCTATCTTTTTTCTAATGATCGATTTTACTTGATCATCAGTAGTATTAAATTTAATTTCGCTACTTAATTTTTGAGTTCCAAAAACTTCTGGGCTAGCTAATTTTAGCTTAGAGCCATTATTTTTATTAAGCTCTTCAAACTGAGTAAAGAAATCTTCTATATAAGGTTTTGTAGAGTTTCTCTGAACTAAATCTGTTTTGTCTAATGCTTCAATCACAATAGGATTAGTAGAATAATTGGTTAAATCATTCACCAAATCTCTTTGATTAATTTCTAATAAAACATTAATACCCCCTTTTAAGTCCAAACCAAGCTTCATTTCTTTTTGCTTAGCTTCAGGGTAATTTAATTTAGTGAAACCTAAGTTTAAGGTATCTTTAGAAAGACGAGCGATTTCTTTTTTATATTTAGAATCATCGTCTCCTGCAATAGCTTTTGCTTCTTTTTCTATCTTGCTTGCATACCAAGTTGGTAATAATTCATTGATACAAATAAGCCCAAGAACAATTGCTACAATCGTAATAAGTCCTTTTCCTTGCATTGTTTATAGTTTACAACATTTAAAATTATAGTCGGCAAATATAATGATTTTCAGTTGAAATAAGAATTTTGAGGATATGATTTTTAAAATAAGTTATAAGAAGGAAGTCTGAAGCTCGAAGTTTTACTAATTCTTCTAACTCGAAACACGAAACTCAGAACTCAAAACAATGATTAAACCGTCATAGAAAACAGCCTTGTTTCAGGCATTTTTCTCATCATTCTCAGATCAAATGCCATGGCTACATTTCTGGTAAAAACTCTACCTTTTTCAGTAATTTTCACAAAATCATCTGCCAATTCTACCAAACCATCTTCTTGCATTTCTTTTAATTTTTCTAATGCTTCGGGAAGCTCTGCAAAGGTATTTTTATCCGTAAAAGTAGTTTCTAACTGGCACATAATATTGAGGATATGTCTTCTGATAATTAAATCTTCTTCGTTTAAAATATGTCCTCGAAAAACTGGAATTTTGCCCTCTTCTACTCTTTTTTGGTAATCTTCTACTGTTTTTTCGTTTTGTGCAAAACCATACCAAGAATCCGAAATAGCAGACATACCCAAACCCACCATCAATTTTGTATTACTAGAAGTATAACCCATAAAATTACGATGTAGTTTTTTCTGAATTAAAGATTGGTATAAATCATCACTTTCCAAAGAAAAATGATCCATCCCCACTTCTATATATCCTAAATCTTCTAGAAGTTTTTTACCATTTTCGTAGAGTTTACGTTTTTCTTCACCACTTGGTAAATCATCTTCATCAAAACCTCTTTGCCCAACTCCTTTAATCCAAGGAACGTGAGCATAAGAATAAAACGCGAGTCTATCTGGCTTTAATTCTAAGGTTTTTCTGATGGTCAATTCCATGGCTTCCCAAGATTGATGCGGTAACCCAAACACCAAATCGTGAGAAACACTTCTGTAGCCTATTTCTCTTGCCCATTCTGTTACGTTTTTTACATTTTCAAAGGGCTGAATTCTGTTGATAGCTTTTTGAACCTTCAAATCATAGTCTTGCACCCCAAAACTGCATCTTCTAAACCCTAAATCATATAAAGTTTGTAGATGTTCTTTGGTGGTATTATTAGGATGACCTTCAAAAGAAAATTCTGGATTTTCGGCTATTTCTACGGTATTAAAAATTCCTTCCAATAAAATTTTTAAATTTTCTGGAGAGAAAAAAGTAGGTGTTCCTCCACCAAGATGAAGTTCTTTTAATTTTGGTTGTTGGTTATTGGTTGTTGGTTGTTGGTAAAACAAATCAAGGTACAAATTCCATTCTTTTAAAACACTTTCTAGATAAGGTGTTTCCACTGAATGTTGCTTGGTAATTCTTTTATGACAAGCACAAAAAGTGCATAATTGTTCACAAAATGGAAGGTGAATATAAATAGAAACCCCTTCTTCTGCATTACTTTCGTTAAAAGCTCTGATTACCGTATTTTGCCATTTTTCTGAGTTAAAATTTTCGTTTTCCCAATACGGAACAGTAGGATAAGAAGTGTATCTAGGTCCTGGAATATTATATTTATTGATAAGTGAGTTCATTTTGCAAAAATAACTATTTTTGCAAAGATGACACATTTTAAGATTTATAAATTTATAGAAGAAAATCTCCCTGATTTCAATCCTGAAAATGAGCAGGATATCATTAAGGCAGAAAAATTGCTAAAAGCTGAAAGTAAACTCAATAATTCTTTCACAATTAATGAAATTGAAGTATACATTTCTGAACTTAAAAATCCTTCGACTCATTTCAAAGAGATTTTAAATATTTCTGTTATTAACCATATTTTTTCAGGGAAAAACATTGATGATATTGTACATCTAAAACCTGATTTATCTAAAATAAAAAATGAAGACTTGGAAATTTTCAAAGAAAATTTTACTACAAAAGCAAAAGAATTTTTATCTGAAAAAATTAGGAAAAATAGATGGCAAAATTTAATTTATTTTCAAAAATATTATTCGGATTTCCTAAGTGCGGATGCTTTGGATTTCTATAAAAATATATTGCATGATAAGAATCAAATTATAATCGAAAAAATTGAAAATTCTAGCATTTTAAATAATATTATTCACAATTATCCTTTTGCAATTGATAGAAAATACTACGAACTGCAATCTACTATTGATAGTTTTGAATTTGATGATGATATTTTGAAGATTAACAATAGTATTGCAAGAAATCAGAAAACACATATTAACAACAAAATAGTTTTAGGAAAAATTCTTATTGCTATTAATTATTTCCGTTCTGAAGATGATACTACTAAAAATGTAATTAAAGAAAACCAAAAAATTGCAAAAGATTGGGTAAACGTAAAAAGAGGATTTTTTACGAATATTATATACCATATCGTAAATTTTTTCAATCCTGATTCATCTAAAAAGAAACTTGTTTTTGCAGTCTCTATTTTGGTATGGCTTGTATTTTTGTCTGTTATAATATATTTTGCTTATGTAGATTACAAATTGGCAATTGCTATTATTACATCTACTTTACTTTTGGTGTTAATAGGTAATAATATTCATAAAAGTTACTATGAAAATAAAAAACATGCAAATACAGAAGAAATAGTGATAAAATTTACTGGTTCGTTTTTGATCTATGTAGTTCAAAGAATTTTATGGTTTATTTTTGTGCCTTCTGTTTTGCTCTATGTTTATGAGAGTTTAAAAATAGGGAAATTTCCATTGGCTTTTTTTATTATAGTAGGAAGCATTATTTATCAATTGTATAAAAAATATAAAAACTAGTGAACCTTAGACTTCAAGAAATTGTAAAACAAATCATTCCAGATTTTAATCCAGAAGTAGAATCTGACCTTATAAAGGCAGAAAAAATTCTGAAAGCACATAGTAAGACTGATGAAAGTATCTCGCAAAATGATATTGAAAATTTCTTAATATTTTTTAAAGAAAAAGGAAATAAATACCGAGAAATACTTGCAGATGAAAATCTCTCTAAAATAATAAATGGCGAAATTCCTAAAATAGATTCTTCAAAAAACAAAGTTCATCACATTTCACAAGAGATAAAAGATGATTTTTCGATGGATTTTTCTGATAAAATTATGCAGTTTGTAAAACTGAGCATGCAAAATAATCATTGGGGAAATCTCAGAATATTTTACAAAAATTATTTCTCTATTATTAATGTAGAAAATCATGATGAATTGCTAGAAACTATCAGTTCTAAAAATGATTTAATTTTAAGCATTATACCACAAAGAAATCAATACAAACTGTTTTTAAATGAATACAAATTTGCGATTAATCCTGATTATTTTGCACTTCAATCTGATGTAGATTCTCATTATTTTAATGAAGAAATTTTAGGTATTAATAATTCTCTGTCTAATCATCAAAAAACGGAAGATTATTATAAAGTCTTTTTGGGAAAAATCTTTATAGCTCTTAATCACTTCGATGCATTTACAGAAGACTTAAGAGATATATTATCAAACAATTACAAAGTTGGAAAAAAATGGGCAGATAAAGAAAATAAAATTTTCAGTAAATTAGGAAAATCTACCTCAGATATAGCAGACAAAGACTATGGAAATGTTGCAGAATGGATTATTATGGGTATTTTTTATGCAATTATATCTTTAGGATTGTATCAATTATACTCTTTTAATAGCAATGTTTTTGTAATTTTAGTTGTTTTAGAGCTTATTGTATTTGCTGTAGCCAATAAAAGTTTGAACCGCAGTTTCGAAGAGCAATCAAAATCTAAAACAGATCAATCTTTTAGAAGAAAACTAAAAAAAATTAGTTTCAAAATTTTCATTCTTCAATTGTATGTTTTTTTTGCAATTATAGGATTAGGAATTATAGGTTTGCTTATCGCAATTGGAGTAGGAACTGGAGGTGCTGGTTTTATAGGTATGATATTTTTAATAAGATTTATTATAAAATTAGTGAAAAAAAATTAAAGCACTCTTCGTTGAGTGCTTTATATTATTTAATTCCTAGATTTCCTTCTTTATCTTCAAAAGGATCTTTTGGTTTTACTTTTAATAAGCTATACATCTCATGAATCACATATTTCACTTCTTTATAATTACCATTTTCCATAGCTTTATCACCTGCCTCTATTAGTTTATTAATTTTGCTGGTATTACTATATTCATTAATATCACGATATTTATAAAAATAATAAAGATTAGCATAAGATTCATCTTTTTTATAATAAATATCCCGATTAAGTTTCTCTAATTCTTGCGTTTTTCTTTTAATGATAGACTTTTCATTGCTTTCTAAAAAGACTTTTTCATCTTTTATGATTTTATGAAATTGGTCTATTTGTCTCTGCGAAGCGTCATCTAACATTCTTTCTAAATCTTCTTTAGAATCACGATATTCTTGTATTTCATACATTACATCTCTGAAACGTACAATCTTGTCATACTCTTGCAAAGCACGTCTTTTTCTTTCGTCCAGCTGAAAAATTTTTTCTGTAAAATCTGTATCTTCTAGTTCTACTAAATCAAATTTTATCTTGTAAAGTTCGTCTTTAATATTTTTAAATTTTGCAAAAACAGATAATCTTTCTGGTTCTACATCATCAATATTGTCAATATAAGACAGTTCGTCTTCAATTTCAAAAATTACTTTATCTATATCCTCCTGAAATTTAAGCTTATTAATATTTTTAGTATGAGGATTGAAAACTTCTTTTATTTCAAAATCTATAGAAGGAATATACACAGAAACTGATAAATCTCTACTTTCAGACATATTGAATTTGAGTTCTATATCCATACCTTTTAGCAAATTCATGGGCATATCTTGGCTGTTAATTTCTATGTAACCAATGCTCATATTACTTGCTGGTAAAGTACCAGTTCTACCTTCTAGAATATTGATAATCAACCTATCTTTTGCTTCTTTATTGAAATTTTTAGAAGTAGTTTTATAAATAGTTTTTGTAAGAGGAAGAATGTCATTTCTTTTAAAGATTCTTTCTAAAAAAGTACTGCCAAAATCATCATCTACTTCTAAACAAATATCATTAGGTAAAGGTTGTCCAGAAATATTATAAATACCGTGATTAATGTAAACATCATTTTTTTCTAAAACCAAATTCTGATTTTCATCAAAAATGTTCACCGAAAATAAATTTCTTTGTTTAGGAAGTATCTTCACAAACTCCGAAAATTTATATTTAAAAGGCATTAAACCTGTATCAAAACCGCCATCTTTTCTTATAATTCTATAAAAACCATTGAAATTTTGAGGTGCAATACCTACCACCAACTCTTCTTCGTCTTGTGTATTTACCTCGTAAATAAATTTAGTTTCAAAAATATTTTTTTCACTGATATTCAATTCATTAGAAATAGATTCATTGATTATAGAGCCATCTATTTCTTTAGTTCCTGCAAAATAAGCCGCACCTACCATTACTGCAGTTGTAGGATCTATAGAATGATCTATTAAAATCCCAAAAACCTCTTTCAATCTTTCTTTAATATAAGGAATATAAGTAGTTCCGCCAACCAAAATAATGCGTTCTATGTCTTGAGAAATTTTTTGATTTTCTTCTAATAATTTTTTAATTAAAGTAATAGATTCTTCTACTTTTTCATAAATTACTTGATTGAATTCTTCTCTACCAATCTCTAAATCAAGATAATAATCACCATCATTAAGTTCTATTTCGGTAATAATTTTATCTTTTATTGAAAGTTCTTTTTTAATTTCTTCTGCTTTATAAAGCAATTCGTAATAGAGTTTTGTATAATAATTGTCTGTTTGTGATAAAAGTTTTTTGTAAAGGTTTTCTTCCTTTAAAATTTCCTCAATTTTTGGAGTCAAAATATGCTCTATTACAAGATGATCCAAATCTACACCGCCCAAAAAATTATTTCCTTCGTGATCAGTAATTTTCAGTTCTCTATCATTTATTTTCACAAGAGCTACATCAAAAGTACCACCACCAAAATCATAAACCAACCAATTTTTCTCGTCTTTAAGTTCTAAATTCTGAAAATTAGCATAAGCAAGACATGCTGCAATAGGTTCTTGCAATAAAACTACCTGCTTAAAACCAGCATTCTCGCCAGATTTTTTGGTAGCATTGCTTTGTACAGTATCAAAAGATGCGGGAATTGTAATAACAATAGATTGAGGTTTTTCTTCTGATACAAAGCTCAATAATTCTTTTAAAACCATTGATGAAAGTTCTATAGGAGAAATTTGGGCATCATTTTCCGAAATTTTGTAAATATGCTCTGTTCCCATTTTTCTTTTGAAAGAAGAAAAAACATCTGCACTAGCTGTTTTCATTAACTCTCTTGCTTTTTCGCCTACAAAAATTCTATTTTTTCTATAAGCAACTACAGAAGGTAAAGTTTCTGAAAAACCAACTGGATTTTTATAAATTATAATTTTACCATCTACAAATTTGCAAATTCCTGAATTAGTTGTTCCTAAGTCCACTCCAAAATTGATATTCCCCATATTACTCTGCTATTACTATTGCTTTTTGAACAAGTGCCATATTATCTGAATCCTTTTCAAAAATAGCAGGTTTCAAAACCTTTATTATTTTTGGATGAGAAGAATCACCCACTAGATTTGCTTCTATGGATGTATCTCTTTCATCATAAAATTTACCCAAAGGATTTTCTATATGATATCCCATTTCATCTAGTTCATGATATATTCTTTCGATATTTCTATCAAAAATATTTAGATTTTGTTCTTTTGCTTTTTTTTCGATTTCAAAAATTTGGTTAATTATATTAATCATATTTTAATTTTATACAAATTTATAAATAGTAAATTGTTAAGCTTGTGATTCAAACTAAAAATTATTATGAATATGCACAATTAGTAATTTTTTAATTTTCAACAATTTATTTATCATTCCGCAGGAACCTAAACTGCTTTATTATCAATATATTGAGATTCTTACGGAATAACAAAATGACTGCTTACCTTATCATTATGACTAAAAACGGACATTCATAAAAATTATTTTAAAAATTCTTTAAACAAAAAAATTACACTACAAATTACTGAAAGTATTATCAATAAACAATGAATACATTATAATTCCAGAATTTCAATTTTTCATTTTACATAGATTAAACTTAGGCTTCTTCCATTTTTTATAAAAATTAAAAATAAAATTGAAATTAACAATAAAATTATATTCATTTTTTAGTTCTTAAACTCCGCTTTTAAAATTCTATTTTTCCCTGCAAAAACCAGTGTATTTTTATCTATCCATTCTACTACGTAGAGATTTTTTTCTTCAGAGATTACTTTCCAAGTTTTCCCAAAATCATCAGAATATGAGATATCTCCATCACCAACAGCTATTATTTCTTTTCCGCCAGAATTAGGGCGATATTTCACACAGGTTTTATACCCCGAATTTTTACCAGAAGCTACACTTTGCCAAGTTTCTCCACCATCTGAAGTCACTGCAATATTATTAATGTTGTCTTTTTGTTTGGTGTAATCTCCGCCTACGGCAATTCCTAGTTTTTCATTATAAAAATCTATGGAATAAATTCCTGAAGAAGAAGCTCCGTTTACAAATGGCGTGCTAAAAACATCCCAATGAAAAGGCTTATCCCAAGTGAATTTAAAAATTCTAGAAGTTTTGCCACCTGTTGCAATCCAAACCGTATTCCCTACAGTAGCAATATTGGTATTGCTGGCTGCAAAATGAGCTTCGCCATCATTATACAAAGGAATAATGCCGTCATCTTGATTGTAATTCTTTTTGGTAAAAGTTCTAAAGTATGCTTTATTTTTTTTAGTAGGATCACTTATGGCAATTCCTCTTCCGTTTTTATCATAAGAAAAAGCATCATAAAAGGCTGTTCTAAGGGTATCTTTATAAAAAATTTCATAAGACAAATCTCTTTTATCAATTTTATAAAAATAAGCCGGACTTTCTATATTAGCCGTGTAAAGCAATTGATCATAATGTGCTAAAGTTCTGAATTCTAGCTTATCTGTAGATAATCTCACTTGCTTTTTTCTGATGGTATCTTTCAGGTGTACAAAACCTAGCTTAGAATCTGTACCTACATAATAAACCTTACTATCTACTATCTGAATGGCTCTAATGCTAATTTTATCTTTTAACAAAAGACTAAAATCAAGTTTCTGAGCATTGAAAACTTGAAAACACAAAATCAATAAAACCGCAATTTTTCTCATAAATTCAAAAATAAAAAAATTCCGCAACGTGTGCGGAATTTAATATGATTAATTTTAATCTTTATCGTGTAAATCAATGTCAACTTCTTGCAGCGGTTCTTGTTCCGCTTTAAAGGTTTCTCCGAAACCTCCATTTTGAAGTTTAGAATGTCTTCTACTGTATAAGAAATAAATAATAAAACCTAATCCTAACCATATAGCAGAATAAGTTTGTGCTTCTATACTTAAATTGATAATTAAATATACATTAATTAAAATTCCACATACTGCAATTACAGGAAGTGCGGGAACTCTAAAATTTCTTTGAAGATTTGGTTCTTTTACTCTTAATACCCAAACAGCTACACATACCATTGTAAAAGCGAATAATGTTCCAAAACTTGTCATATGTGCTAAATCATTGATTGGTGTAAAAGCGGCAACTACGGAAATCACAGCTCCTAAAATCATTAAATTCTTGCTAGGAACTCCAGTTTCGGTATTTACTTTTGAGAACGTTTTAGGAATTAACCCATCTTTAGACATTCCTAAGAAAATTCTAGATTGTCCCATAATCATTACCATTAATACAGATATAAGTCCTACAGTAGCAGCAATGGTGATAATATAACCAGCCCAAGCCTGCCCTGCAATATCAAAAGCATAAGCTACTGGAGCTTTAATAGCGTCTGGATATTTACCTAATGGATTAAAATCTGAGTAATGCATCATTCCTGTTAAAACCAGTGATACTAAAATATATAGTAGCGTACAGATTAGCAAAGAAGCGATAATGGCAAATGGTACATCTTTCTTAGGATTGATAGCTTCACCAGCTTGTGTAGAAACAGCATCAAATCCTACATAAGCAAAGAAAATAGCAGAAGCACCAGCAATAATACCTGCAACTCCGTATGCATTGTGTGAGACACCATTTTCTGTAATTACCGTTTGAGCAGGAATAAAAGGAGTCCAATTAGCTGGATCTATAAAAAATGCACCTGCAACAATTACAAATATAATAGCAGCCACTTTTAGCATTACAATAAAATTGTTTGCTTTAGCAGCTCCTTTGGTTCCTCTTAACAAAATAGAAATCACTACTAATACGATTACTAATGCTGGCAAATTCATTGCAAAACCAGAATTTCCTGCTGCAGCATAAGTTTGAGGATCTGTGGTTAACCAACCTGGTAGATGCAACCCAAACATTTTGAGCAATTTACCAAAGTAACCAGACCAAGAAACAGCTACCGTCATAGAACCCATAGCATATTCTAGTATCAACCCCCAACCAATAATCCAAGCAAAAATTTCGCCTACAGTTCCATAAGCATATGCATAAGCAGAACCTTCTACAGGCAATATAGATGCAAATTCAGCATAACACAAAGCTGCAAAAACACACGCAATCCCTGCAATTACAAATGATAGTGCTAAGGCTGGCCCAGCATTATAATAAGCTCCTGTTCCTGTGAGAACAAAAATCCCACCTCCGATAATTGCTCCAATTCCAATAGCCGTAAGACTCCACTTACCTAGTACTCTCTTCAGCTGGCTCTTTTTGATGTCCGCTTCATAGGCACTCATCGGTTTTTTAATCCAAATATTCGACATAATTTTTTATTTGTTAATTTTATGTTCCCAAAAATATGAAAATTTATGAATTATTAACACCTATATCTCAATTTTATTTGAATTTATTGAGAACTACCCTCAAAAAAATATGTATTTATCACTAATTTTTGGTTTTCTATGCTCCATTCTTCTTAAAAATGCTATTTTTGAATTATGATTTTTTATGAACTTTTCTTAAAACCCTACGAAAGTTATACGACTTTCCAAATATTTTTAGAATTTATTGCGACAACTTTTGGAATGCTGAGTGTGTATTTTTCCATCAAAAAAAACATTTGGGTTTATCCTACTGGTATTATTTCTACTACTCTATATGTATATATTCTTTTCGTATTTGGGCTATTAGGAGATTGTATGATTAATGTTTACTATACCATAATGAGCATTTATGGTTGGATTCTTTGGTCTAAAAGTTCAGAAGATAACGTACACGTAGAAGTTTCTTGGGCTAATAAAAAAGACTGGATTTTTTCTATTTTCCTATTTATTCTTAGTTTAGGCTTAGTAAGTGTAGTTTACTATTACAAACCATTGATAGACCATCAATTTGTATTAACCAAAGAAATAGAAAAAGCACTAGGTTTCGACCATTTAGATTGGGCAAATTGGCTAGACGTAGTTACTACCTCTATATTTTTAGTAGGAATGTGGCAAATGGCAAAACGAAAAGTAGAAAATTGGATTTTTTGGATTATTGGTGATATTATTTGTATTCCTATGATGATTTACAAAGGCTTAGGAATTACATCTCTACAATACATTGTGTTTACAGTAATGGCTTTTAAAGGATTTTACGAATGGCAAAAATCTTCCAAAGAAATAAGTTAAAAACTCAATCATTATAATCTAAACTTTCAACCAAGATAATAAAAAGCTTTTGCTTATTTTTGCAATTATTTTATCAAAATGACTACAATAGAATTCTATAAATACCAAGGCACAGGTAATGATTTTGTAATGATAGACAACCGTGACCTTACTTTCACGAAAGACACAGAAACCATTAAAAACCTTTGCGACAGACGATTTGGGATAGGTGGTGATGGTTTAATTTTATTAGAAAATGGTAAAAATGTAGATTTTACAATGGTCTATTACAATTCTGACGGAAACGAATCTACCATGTGCGGAAATGGTGGAAGATGCTTGGTTGCTTTTGCTCATTTTTTAGATGTTTTCGAGGAGAAATGTACTTTTAATGCGATTGATGGTTTACACGAAGCTGAAATAAAAAACGGCATCGTAAAACTAAAAATGATTGACATTGATACAATCAAAAACATTGATGAAAACTACGAATTGAATACAGGTTCGCCTCACTTTGTACAATACGTAGAAAATGTGGAAGGTTATGATGTTTACCAAAACGGTTATAGCATCAGAAATTCTGAAAGGCATGCAAAAGAAGGCATTAATGTAAATTTTGTAGAAGAACTAGAACCTAATAAATTATTTGTAAGAACCTACGAACGTGGTGTAGAAGATGAAACCTACAGTTGTGGAACGGGGGTTACCGCATGTGCTGCAACCTATATGAAAAAACACCAAACCAATAAAGTAGAAGTAAAAGTTCTGGGTGGAAATCTAAAAGTCTATGCCGAAGAAAATGGAAATGGTTTCAAAAACGTTTGGTTAGAAGGCCCTGCAAAACAAGTTTTCAAAGGGAAAATAAATTATTAGATGGATGCTAGATGATGGATGACAATTATAATCCAATCATTTCAAACCATTTCAAACTATATCAAACTCTAAATCTGTTTTATGAAAAAAATAATCGCAGTCATTTTTCTGCTTATTGCAATTGTCGGAGGATACTTTGCGTTCAAATTTTTAAACAAATATAAATTGAACAATGTAGAAAAAGAAGGTTACATTTTAGTGCCTACTGGTGCTAATTTTGAACAGGTTTTAGATTCTATCTCTCCTTTTCTCAAGAATAAAGAAAGTTTCAGAGAAGTTGCTCTTCAAAAAAAACTTGACCAAAAAATAAAACCAGGTCGTTATAAAATAGAATCTGGTGCAGACAATAGTCAATTGGTTAATATGATTAAAGCAGGAAACCAAACGCCTAACTCTTTTAGAATTGGTGATTTCGGTACGGTATATCAAATGATTGGGAGAGTTTCTAGAAAAACCGAAGCAGATTCTCTAGCTTTTGTCAATTCTTTCAATAAAATAGCTCAAGAAAAAGGGTTAAAAAACGCCGAAGATCTTAAAAACTACTTCTTTTCTGATACATATGAATTCTATTGGACGGTAAAACCAGAAGATTTTTTCAAAAAATTTGAAAAAGATTATCAAGAATTTTGGACTGCGGAAAGAGAATCTAAGCTTAAAAATCTAGGAATTACTAAAAATCAAGTTTATGCTCTGGCATCCATTGTTTATAAAGAATCTGGTGGAAAAACAGACGAACAAAAAACCATTGCTGGTTTGTACCTCAACCGTTTTAGAAAAGGGATGAAACTACAGAGTGACCCTACGGTAATTTACGCTATTAATAAAGAAGATAATTTCAAAAGTGATATTAAGAGAGTTTTATTCAAACATCTAAAAGTGCAATCTCCTTATAATACTTATGCCGTGGCAGGTATTCCTCCTGGTCCTATTTGTATTGTAGATAAAAGTTCTGTAGATGCCGTTTTAAACGCTGAAAATCATCATTATATATATATGTGTGCAAACCCGAAAAGAATAGGCTATCATAAATTTACAGATAATGATGCAGAGCATGCTAAAAATGCTAAAGAATACCAAGATTGGCTAAACTCTCGACAGATAAAGTAAAGTTTAACATCTTTTAACAATTTCACCTTTTAACAATCTATGAAAAATTTCGTCTAATTAAACGAAACAAGATGGAAGTTGTATAATAATTTCCAAAGATTATAAAATGCTAACCACGAAGCTAGAAACTATATTTGCTTCGCAAAAAAATGGATAATGATTAACATTGAGAACATTACACAGTTAAAAAAAAGAACATTAGGATTAACAATCGTACTTACAGCAGCGGCAATGGCATTTGCACAAGAGAAACAACAAGTTTCTGGTAAAATTGTAGATGCACAAAAAAATTTAGTTCCCTATGCCTCTGTTACCTTCAAAAATAAAACTGTAAAAGAAAACGCAACGCTTTATAGTGACGCTACTCTTACAGATGACAAGGGAAATTTCAATTTAAATTTAATTCCTGGCAATTACGAAATCACTATAGAAGCAATAGATTTCAAAAAAACAATAATAACTAAGCAAATTAATGTAGGAGCTAATAATCTTGGTGATTTAAAATTAGAACAAGAAGCTACTACTACCAATACGAAGACCAAAGATATAGAAGGTGTAACGCTTACCGTAGCTACCAAACCTTATAAAATAGAACTTGATAAAAGAACTTATGATGTAAACCAAGACATCATAAGCAAAGGTGGGAATCTACAAGATGTACTATCTAATGTTCCTTCTATTTCTGTAGATACAGATGGTACAGTTTCTATGAGAGGAAGCTCTAACGTGAGATTTCTTATTAATGGAAAACCTTCTGCTTTACTGGGAATAGATGATGGTGCTAATGCTTTACAAAGCATACCTGCAGACCAAATAGACAGAATAGAAGTGATTACCAATCCTTCTTCTAAATTTGAAGCAAGTGGTACCGCAGGTATTCTCAATATTATTTTAAAGAAAAATAAAAAAATGGGGTTCAACGGTAGTGTAACCGGAACTCTGGGATATTTACCTCAAAGTAGTTTAAATACAAGTTTTATAGAGAATCTAAAAATACTAATAGAACCAATGCTTACTTTAGCAATCCTACAATCCAAAGCCCTACTTCAGAACAGCACCAAGAATCTATTTCTAAAAGCAAAGGAAGAAACTATAATGCAAGTACAGGTTTTGTATATGATATCTCTGATAAAACCTCTGTTAACGCCTCTGGAACTGTAAGAACTTTTGACAATAATAGCGATGGAAATGTAAATTACAACTATCTATATTTTGATTCTTCAAGCCTTGATAGATTAAGAACTACAGATGGTAAAAACAATAATCTTGCCTTTCAAGGTGATTTCGGACTAGACCATAAATTTAATGATAAAGGGCAAAACATTTCATTATCATTAAGTTTACAAAGAAATAGATCTTATAACGATACAGATATTACCCAAACTTCTAACAATGCATTTGATTTAGAAAATATCATTAACCAAAAAACCATTAATAAATCTATTGTCGGTAAAGCAGATTATGAATTACCTATTGGTGATAAATCTAAATTTGAAGCTGGCTATAGATTAGACATTAATAATAATGATTATAGTAATGATGTAAGACAAAAACTAAAAGATGATACAGTATTTGGGTTTCTGCCAAAATATACTTATGATGCAACTTACAAAGAAGCCTTTAATGCTATCTATGCACAATTCAAAAGTAAATTAGGAAATCTTGGCTATCAAATAGGTTTAAGAAACGAATATTCTAATATTAATATTAACTATTTAAACCAAGAAGGAACCACTGTAAACACTACTAAGAATTATAATAATTTATTTCCAAGTATTTTCTTAAGTTACGATTTAGGAAAAGAGAATCAATTATTAGTGAATTACTCTAAAAGAATAGACAGACCTCGTTCTTTCTTTATGATTCCTAATCCTAATTATAATGACAATCAAAATATTTTTGATGGCAATATAAACCTTAATCCTTCTTATGTAGATTCTTATGAAATAGGCTATAGCATTTCTAAAAAGAAATTGACCATAAATCCTACTCTATACTACAGACATCAAACAGATGATGTAAAAATGGTGGTTTATAACAAAACTGAATTTGTTAATCCAAAAGATGACCCTAATAATCCAGATTATGACCCTAATAATGCTGACCCAAATGCCCAAAAACAAATGGTATTCCACACAATGCCAGTAAACTTAGGAAGCAATGACAGATACGGTTTAGAAATAAATTTCAATTGGGATGCTACTAAATGGTTGAAATTTTTAGGTAATTTAGATTTTTATGGTTACAAAACAAAAGGTAGTTTCTATGACCCTCAATATGTAAGTAGCCCTTTACCATTTGATGGTAATGGCTTTTCTACAAGAGCCAGACTAACATCTACTTTCAAAATTGATAAAACTTTTAATTTCCAAATCCAAGGTAATTATAGAGGGGCAGAAAATACAAAAAGCTCTGACAGAAAAGACATGTATGCTATCAATTTTGGAGCGTCAAAAACAGTCTTAAAAGGAGACGGAACAATTACTTTTAACATTCAAGATATTTTTAATACCAGAGCTATGAGATCTACAAGCTATGGTGATGGTTTCAGCAGAGATTCTTATATGCAATGGCAACCAAGACAATTTGCAGTTTCTTTTACATACAGGTTTAAACAAGGTGATAAAATAGAACAACCTAAGAAGAAAAAAGACGTTAATAGCAATGACCAAGGCGGAGATGATATGCCACCTATGTAAAATAAAAAAACATACAATCACAAAAAAATCCCGAAAATTTCGGGATTTTTTATTTTTCTTTAACTAAATGAAGTTTTTTTACAGCGCTTTCGCTTTTTCCGCTTCAAAAATTCTCTTTCTTAAATCTGTAGAAGAAAAACGGTGGTCTCTTTTGTTGTAAAACAATTCGATTCCTTTTTCCTCACAATATTGTCTTCCTGTGAAATCTTTGTCTTTATATTCCTCACCTATAATTCTTACATCAATCACAAAAGACCTCAAAATATCTTCCAAATCTTGCTCTGTATAATACGGAATAATCTCATCTACAGCACTTACAGCTTTTAACTGAATATACCTTTCCACTACAGTTTGGGTCGGTTTATTCTTGACAGGTCTATCATAAGAAGGGTCTAGTTGTAAACCTACAATCAGATAATCACAAACGGTTTTTGCTTCTTCTAACATTTTGATATGTCCTGCGTGTAATAAATCAAAAGACGAAAAGGTAATGCCTATTTTTTGGGTTTTCATTGATAAATAAATTTAGAATTTATTGAAATTTAGTGAATATTTTTTAGATTGAAAAAAAGATGATTTTATGAAATTTCTTCTATTTCTATACTTCCTGTTTTTGACTTTCTAGATATTTCTGCCATTGCCAAGTAGTTCTTAGTGCTTCTTCTAAAGAAGTTTCTGCTTTCCAACCGAGTTCTTTCTCTGCTTTATCAGCATTGGCATAAGCAACGGTAATATCACCTGCTCTTCTTTCACAAATTTGGTAAGGAACATTCACATCATTTGCTTTTTCGAAAGCGTGGACCACTTCTAGCACAGAACTTCCTTTACCTGTACCCAAATTATAAACATCAATTTGAATGTTTTCTGTAGAATTGATGAGCTTCTGCAATGCTTTTACATGAGCTTTTGCAAGGTCAACCACATAAATGTAATCCCTAACTGCAGTTCCGTCTTCTGTAGGATAATCATCTCCCCAAATCGAAAGTTTTTCTCTAATTCCTGCCGCAGTTTGCATTACATACGGAACCAGATTATTAGGAACACCAATTGGCAATTCTCCTAATTTTGCTGTAGGATGTGCACCAATAGGATTAAAATACCTCAACAATGTAATTTTTTTCTGATGAGCCGTGGCAAAATCTTTCAGAATTTCTTCGCCCATTTGTTTGGTTTTTCCGTAAGAAGATTCAGGTAATTTCAATTCTGCCTCTTCATCAATCGGCATTTTATCAGCTTGTCCGTAAACAGTACAACTAGAACTGAAAATAAAATTAGAAATATTTCTTTCTTTCATTTCTTGCAAAAGATTGATGAGCGAAAACAAATTATTTTCATAATAATCTACTGGCTTTTCTTGGGATTCACCTACTGCTTTATAAGCCGCAAAATGAATGCACCCATCAATTTTATGAGCATCAAAAACTTGTTTTAGAAGTTCTTTTCTTTTTAAATCAAAAGGATAAAAAACGGGTTTCTTTCCAGAAACTTCTTCTATATTTTTGAGAATAAATTTTTCTGAATTAGATAAATCATCAATAATAACTACATCAAAATTATTATTGAGTAATTCTACTACGGTATGAGAACCAATATATCCCAATCCGCCTGTTACGAGTATCGCCATTATGTGTTTTATTTAAATTTAAGATTAAATTTAAGATTATTTCATAAACTCCAAAACAGAATCTGTAATCAACTTCAATTGTTCTTCATCTAACTCTGTATGCATTGGTAAAGAAATTACTTGGTCTAGTAATTTATCTGTATTTACAAAATCTGCATCATTAGATTCTTGGTAATATGCTTTTTGTTTTCTAAGAGCTACAGGATAATAAATCATCGCAGGAATTTCTTTTTCTGCTAAAAATGCCTGTAATTCATTACGCTTTCCGTTTAAAATTCTTAAAGTATATTGATGAAAAACGTGCGTAGAATTTTCTGCTCGTTTCGGAGTTAAAATATTAGGATTGCTCGCAAAAGCTTTGTCATAATAATCTGCAGCATTTCTTCTAGCAGTATTATAAGAATCTAAAAGCGGAAGTTTCACTCTAAGAACCGCAGCTTGTACACTATCTAATCTAGAATTTACGCCTACCTCATCGTGATAATATCTTTTGTACATTCCGTGGTTTACAATTCCTCTGATTTTATAAGCCAAATCATCGTCATTAGTGAAAATAGCACCACCATCACCATAACAACCTAGATTTTTTGAAGGGAAAAATGAGGTAACACCAATTGTGCCCATTGTTCCAGATTTTTTTGTAGTTCCGTCTGCAAATTTGTAATCTGCACCAATTCCTTGACAATTGTCTTCAATAACGTACAAATTATGTTCTTTTGCCACTTCTAAAACCGCTTCCATATTGGCACATTGTCCGAACAAATGAACAGGAATAATGGCTTTAGTTTTCGGAGTAATGGCAGCTTTTAGTTTGTCAATATCAATATTAAAAGTATCATAATCTACATCTACCAAAACAGATTTTAATTTCAAAAGATGAATTACTTCTACTGTTGCTGCAAAAGTGAAGTCTGCGGTTATTACTTCATCACCAGGTTCTAAATGCAGCGCCATTAATGCAATTTGCAAAGCATCTGTTCCGTTTGCACAAGGAATTACGTGTTTTACATCTAAATAATTTTCTAATTCTTTTTGAAAATTCTGAACTTCTGGACCATTGATGAACATAGCGCTTTGCATTACATTAAGTACTTTTTCATCTACTTCATTTTTTATTTTTTGATACTGACTCTGTAAGTCAACCATTTGAATTTTTCTCATGAGAAATTTTTTGTAAAATTACGGATTTTATAAGTTTCTATGAAATAAGAA
>APMI01008078.1_pt1 | contig 27159 bp, 21 predicted proteins | sample 667938 | NCBI WGS metagenome assembly APMI01 (sample SAMN01084076, study PRJNA167559) | wastewater metagenome | biome: Wastewater | place: Denmark: Ejby Moelle, Odense | collected 2011-11-28
CCCATATCGTATTTTTAATCCTCCATGAGCTCGTTTGCTTATTTCTGGGTAAGATGCTTCTTACCATATTTTAATTTTCTCTTGATTATTTTGAAGACTCGAGTCGGGTTGGCTAACCAAAACAATGGCACAAATATTGAGTTCATGAAAAACATAATAGTTTATTCTTATATAATTCCATAGGGGTGTTTACAATAGTTCTCGAATCTAATAGCTTCTACAGCCAAAGTCATGAGAGCAGTAGTAAAAAATAAGCCCAATAGTAGTTTCAGTTCGAATGAAAACTGATGCTTTGACGTTGTGCTGTGCCTCTCCATGTCAGTGAATTTGTAGAACATTGATGAAATTGCAATTTTGTCAAAAATTACAATCAAAAACATCAGAATGTAAACCAAAGCGAGAGCTCCTCTTGCTTGGCTTTGTGCATGCTCGTCATCTGGATGCGCTTCAATTTCTGCTAAAGCTTCTTCTAATACTAGAGATTTTTTCTACAAAATTAAGAAAAAGATGATGAATACAACGATTAAAAGTAGTAAGCTTAAACCCCACCCTAATAAAATATAAACTACTCTCTTTTTCTTAGTAAGGTTTGCATTTTTCCAAACTATTTATTATGGTTCAGGCGCTTATTTTATATACACTTTGGCGCCTTCTTCTCCGAAATACTTTATCTTTTTTTATTGAGTTATTTATGCGAATTCGTCAAGGATGTCTTCCTTTTACTTTTCAGTGTTGAGCACACAGATGATCTTTTAGCACTGCATTTCGTCAATAAGTGCTAATTATTTGCTAGCCAATGCTGATTAGTGCATTGATTTTTAAATAAATTCGAGGTTTTACAATTTGATATCCATTTCCTCTCTTTTAGCATCATTTTGTTGAGCATAGTAGGGCCTTAATTACTCTATTAGTTTCGTTTTCTCGCTTTCTAATTTTTCGATTTCCTCGTACTCAGGTAGAAGAGTAATTTGCTGTATTTCATGTGGGTATGAAAAACCTTATCTTAAAAATTTCCTAAGCTTGGCCTGAATACCCATAATTTTGGGAAGTCCCTTAACAATAATTGAGTAATCGGATAGAGAAGTTGTTCTCTAGTCGTAGTAGGATTCCAGTTTGGTTATACGGTTTCTGACATAAACAAGCGCAAGAAAATGTAAAGCAAATGAAATGATTCTTAAAGTGTACTACTCACTGTCGACATATTACTAGATGCGAGAAATTTAGACCATGAAAGTGTAACACACCTTAGTTGTCTGGGCACTATCTGCCAGTAGTCGATGCTCGGTTGTATTCGAAGAAGTGTGATCACCGTGGCATAGCTCGTAATTATTTGTTACAGCATGCTTCAAAGCCATAGCATTATAACTGCATATCGAAAGGACTAGCAGAATTATACAGTTTTTGAGGAACTCATAAAACAGAGGATAACCAAAGCCCAGGAACTAAAGCTACTTAGAGTTCTCCCACAGTGATATGGGTGTCTTGTTGACATGCTAGTAGCAACATTTGCAGATGAGACCATTGCTTTTGTCCTGGCTTGCGCTTTGGTTGTTTTGAGAATCGAACAAAGGTTCAAAAATGGGGATGCCTGCTTTATTCGCCCTCCCGTGTATTTCTGCTTTTTTCCAGTCAGGATCCAGCTTCTCCAAGTTCGCCATCTATCTGGATAATAAAATGTTGGTGCAATAAATATAATATAAGTAGAAGGTTAAAATATCAGTTATTTTCAACATCTATTATTCTAATATAAAAACACGAGAGTTGATCAATTATCTCAATAGTTTTGATAGTCAGTTCAATTTTAACATATTAATTGCTGGTACTATTCAAATTCTTTTTGTAATTGTTTTGAACCCATTGCTGTCCATGTTACTTAAATTGGCGAGAGGGTTGTCATTATTAACTACTCTGTCCATGTTAATAAGGTTTGTTCTTGGTTTTTTATCAGTGAAATAAATTTCAGGCTTATTTTCTAAATCTTTATATTTTTCGGGCAATTTCACCGCAGAGAGAGAAACTACTTTCGTGAATTTATGATTTTTGCCATTATCAGTATAATTTTTATTGATAGCTTCCAATTATTTTAATGTAATCCTTTCAATTTCATCGATTTTTTTGTTGAACTGCTACTTTTTCTCTTTTTTAAGCGTATTAATAGTTTATGATCTATTGTTGTTGAGAATGTTTTGGCTGCGTAGCTGTAGTAGCATCAAATCGAAAGTGCTTTCTTTTTATCTTAACTCGGATTTTAGCTTATCTTGAATAATTTCAGCATGCTGAACTCGATTCTTAAAAAGTGATTATTATCTCTTAAGTTTATTTTCGACATCCTATTTCTATAGTTCGAGTCTATGCACTCTGCTTGATTATTCTTTTAGTTCACATTTAACTCTATCAAATTTCTCTTGAGTTTGCTTTACCATAATTTAGGTTGTTCGGACCTATTGTTGTAGTTATGAAATGCAGCTATCTTTTTGATCAATGATGGCTTGCATACTGTGAGTGACTTGCAGGTAAAACTCAGTTGATTCTTGCAGGCTCTTCTCACTACTCTCCAACTGCTGATTTAACTGCTTCAACTTTGACTATTTCTCTTATAGTTTATCCTGCATTTACCTCCTTAACTTAGACTAAATACCAATAAGCCGCTGACTTAATTCGCTGACTTTGACTGATAATTGTTATTTCTAAACTGCGAGAGTACCGATTGCAGAAGAGAGTTCTGTCTACAATTGTAGGTGCTTTGCTTGAATAGTGTTGATTTCTTGTTTATATTTCCTTGAAATTTGGAAGAGCTCTTATTGAGTTTGTTATAATGACCTTTACTTAGCCTATAAAAGCTTTTGAATGAATTAAGTGGTCTTGTTTTTATCAAAATCTTTTGTCCTATACAAATCTATCTACATTTGTAGAGAACTATTTATTTTATTGTTTCGTCTGAGCTGATCTTGCAATTGCGATAACTATTTTTACCTTTAAATCATCATATTTTACATATTTTTCTGTTTTTATTACCATATTTTACGTTCTTGTTTGTATTTTGCTTCAATGAAATCAGAACTGTTTCCTGAAATCATTAGTTCGTCGATCCGAACCCTTAGGCTTTTATTAATATTTTATAGCAGTACCACTTGCTCTTAGTGTTATTTGCTATTTCTTTTTTAGTGTTACTCTTTATTTTAAACTAAATTGACCACTCTGTTAATTGAATTCATAATCAGCTCATCAAAATGACTACATTAATGTTTCGATTATTTATGTTAGTAAAGAATATTTGTAGTGAGCCCTCTTTGAATTTCCAATAGCTTGAATTTTTCTGATTGAGACAGATTTTAAACTATTTATGTATACTTTTTAATTGAATTTTGACTCTCTTGTATAAATTCTTTATCTTATTATCTTTTACTATTTAATTACTTGACTTTCTATTTGGCACTATTGAGCTATTTTCGGCACTACTACAATTCTGTTTATAGAATATTGACTTGTGCTGTAAATTGGCGTATGTCCGCTTCCTTGAGCTGATCGGATTATTTAAAATGTTTCAACTGTAATATTTTTTATTTGCTCGCCTGCTCAATTTATGACTTTGCTTGCATAATTTATGTGACAAGTTTACAGCTCCACTGTTTATAAAATTAAAGCTCAATCCAATCATTATGCACTGACTGCACAAAGGGATAAAAGGTAAAAGAGCTCATTATTTACTTAAGTTTATTTTCTTGTTCGATTATTTCAGAAAATCCCTCAATTTGTTATGTGACTTTAGCTTGTATAAACTAATGGATTCTCTCAGAGTTCTATTGTTACAGTTTCGTTATGATTTTCTTATTCATTTACTACATTTTATTTTTATCCATTAATTAAATATAATGAGCCTAGTGCTCTTTAACATGACATATGCTCTCTATGCACTTTTTCTTAGACCTTTCAAATTTGAAATACAGGAGTTACTGAGGTATTGGCAGGTGTTATTTTATGTCTGATTTCGTAATTTCCAGTAGTAAAGATTTATAAGTGATCAAACACGACTTTGCTTCAGTCTCCTTCATTTTTTGAGCTCGTAAGTATATATCCTTTACACTTGTATTTGTATGTTCGCTTATGAAACTTTCAATAATGCATATGAGATTTACAGAAGTTGGTAGAATTTATTGCTATTTGTACTTGTGAACTTACTAGTTTATCAATTTACGTAACATCTTTAAACTCTCGTTGTATTTCTTTGATTATTCTGGAGCAGGAAAGATTGCACAGCTGATATTATGCTCACTTAGATTAGAACTTACGAAAGCGGAGTGAAGACTGTTTATTGAACTTCTATCTTTAAAGTTCTTAAAACAAAATTCGAGATACTCCTCGTTTGTTAAACTTTATTGTCGTGAACTTTCAAGCTTCAATGCAAAATCTCTCTGTAATAGAATTAGATGTGGAGTATACATCAACCGTTCTGTAAACCCTTTACAGACATTCGCCAGTCTCTCTATCGTACAAGAATCGAGAGCTCCGTAGTTATTATAGATTATGACTCGACAACAGCACATCATCAAGGCCATAAGTTATAAGTCACAATCTTGCTCACCCTCATCAGAAAAAGAATTATCAAATCCTTGGACATCCATAAACATATAGTGTTGTGCCGGATTGTGATGACCCTTTATCTGTTCAAAGTAGGCGTACACTCCTCTAGTTTTCGGCATCGTGGTATTGTTGGTCTTGAACTTTTCTGCTCCAATGATTTGGTTCATTATAGTACTCTTACCTGTCAGCACTGGACCTACAACACAGATAGGGAAAATGTGCCCTTGCACTGTTTTCAGCTTATGCAGTCCTTCAGGTGTAAATTATATTTTGTTTTTGTTAATGTGCAACAGTTTAATGGATTGCGCCTCCATTTTGCAATACTACTATTATAAATATGTTCGTTATTACATAAGTAATTTATTCCTGACAATAAAATATTTATATTATTTCACTCTTACTATTCACGCATGCCAGACAATTAATGAGCATGGTTTGAGCCAATAGTGGACGAGTTTACGTATTTTGTATTATTGAATGTTCATCGACGAAAGTAGTTGATCAACAATGTGATAAATATAAATTTCATACCTGAACGTTCAGTGTTCAAGCAAGTAGAGATCAGAAGGGATGTTAAAGTGAGAAAAATCGTAAAAATTGTTATATTGGGTAAGGATAATATTTTTTATTACTTGATTGGGCGCTATGGACAGGGACGGCCGCAAAAAGCATTAATAACCGAAGATATAACCTGCACTTGCGAAGGCCTTTATCGAAAACGTGAAGCAGTTCCTGAGTGTATTCAAAACAATGCCGTGCAATGCAGACCACGAACATGAATTGAACTTGTGCCAGTATCACCACGGTGAAGACATGCGCCGCAATCCTTACCTAGAGCACTCCTTTGCCTACTACCCTAGTGCTGAACTGCTGCTTGAGGCCAGTTGCGGATTAGCCAAGGGCGAGGAGATGCTGTGCCACACAAAAAATTAATTACTCTACCACCCCATCCTTTACAAAGTGCAGCGATGCATTAACTTTTATAACTGTCCTCTGCAGGTCGTGTGTCCCAGTCTCCACAGCGAATAACAGAAGTATTTCGAGTACGGTTAATTCTTTCGATTCGATATAAACACGCATAAAACCAAACCATGCCCCCGAAGAGGTAAATGACACATAAAATAGACTTCCATTAGCGCAAGACCTGTATTTACTACCATAACGAGTCCGATAGACGTAGGGCCGATTTTGGATCATACAGTCATGAACTTTGTACTAAAGGTAATTGTAACGACTAAAAATGTCACTTTTCTCATAACAAGATTGAGCAAGTGTACCACCCCAGCCGCTACAAATCCAAGTTCTGCAAAACCTACACAAATAAGAACATAAAATGCGACTATAAATAGTTCTGCGCTTTCGCCCATACGCAGGCTGAAATTAAAATATAAATGATTCATTTGCTGAACAGAGATCACGATTTCTTCCTGCAGAAATACAAAACAGTGTGGTGTCCCGACACACTCACTCATGATCGGTCAGGCTGTGTATATGCGCACAACATTCAGGACTTCAGAAGAAACCCATTCAAGTTCAACTATTAGGTAATTGAATTTTTACGCAGCCTGAAAAATGTTCAAATTGGAACTTCTAGTAGGAACTTAAGTCTTTAGAAGACTCCGGATGCAAAGCTGGTATGAACTGCGATAAATGTCACGGGTGGATGGAACAACGCTACCACCCACAAATATACAAAAAGACTAAAATAAATGAAATCAAAGATGGGAGTCTTATTATTGAGAAAAAAATTGTAAACCCAAAAGATAACAACAACAAGGAAGTCAAGGATAAGGTAAGTCGCATTTCAATGGTAGTTGAATAAAAAGTGTCTGAAATATCAAAAAATATTCAAACCAATGGAATAAGGGATGTTGGAGCCCCTTTCTTCAAAAAAGAAGCAGCCAACTCAGAATCATCTCGAAAAACCAAGGCGTTGACAACGAACATTGAGAGTGATGATAGCGTAAAAGATGATGCCAATGGAGGAGTACAACATGTCTAACAAAGTTGTCCTGTATCGACGAGAAAGAAAAGTCTGTTCTTTTTATCCGAAGACGACATTTGGCGTAATAATCCTGATTAAGGTAATTGGCTACAAAAGAAACTTGACTAGGAAAGAGCTAGATCCTAGAACAAGTTTGATGACTGCGAGACGGTGTACTCTCGTTCCTTAAAATAAGCTGTTGGAGACAACTCAATTCTGCGGAAATTAAAAAATAATAACATTAATGAATTGAGACTCAAGAATCTTAGTTACTCGTAGATTGAGGAGCTAGTGTTTCTGAACAAGCAGGAGAAGGATCAGTTAAACAATAAGATAAAGCTCTATCAGTTGAGAAGATAGCGAAACCCTGTGATCTACAATATTGAGTTGACAAAATTTTTCGTCAAGAAGGGCAAGGAGAGTATCCTAGAAAAAGCTAAATGCAAAAAAATTAAATAAGAAAAGCTTCTAGGTATGAAACCCAAGTAAGTGGAGATGCTGCAATTTTTGAGTGAGCAGGAGAGGCAGGAGTTACCAGCCCTTCTAGCCGAATATAAGAAGTATAGGAACGAGCAAGAGTTCTGTCAAATTAACGAAGAGATTTATCAATTCGTTAGCCCCAAAAGACCTCCTCGCTAGTCCTGACAATTTCAATAGTTTTCCTAACATTTAATTTCTATAATCATTACAAATATATTCATAATTATTAAAGTTCGGCATCTATTTGCTGAATTCGTTCATTGATCTGTTTCTTCTTGGCTCGCAACTATTCTATTCTTTTAAGTCTGCTTTCATTAAACTACTTTTAGATCCTAAATTTAAGCTGATCATCTAGCCAGACTACTCTTGTACTCTCTCCCTCTATGCTCCTCACGATATCTTGGAATTTGCTTGTAATTTTTTTAATTGAATTACTACTTAAGCTCATTAGTTTTGTATTCAAAATTATTATTTACTACTCGTATATAACATGAGTAAGAAAGACGATGAATCCACAAAGAGAATGAGTTTTCTATCAATTGCAGCCAAGGCATACGAAGCGCTAGATCCCGAGCTCAGTTCAAGGCTTCTCAAATAATTAGTTCAAATTTCCGAAAAAAAGCTGATTAGGATGTACCAATCTGTTCATATAGTGATAAAAAATTGAAACGAAAAATATGTAAAGCTTGTGGTCAGTACAAATCATCAGGAAAGAGTAAGTTGCATGATCAGTCAAAACAAAAATAAGAAAAATACCCTTTTATAGAAGATTCTGTACAAAACATGGATAATCAGTCAAACAGTGCTTCTGTTGTTAAGTGATTGTTATATTTCAAGTTTGGTGATCCTTTTAAGCCACTGCATCCTTTATTACTTGGCCAGGCTTATTCATCAAGAAGCCAAGGAGCTTATTTAGGGTTTTGGAGGAACTTATCAATAGCATCCATAAGTTTGAAGCCTTTGATCTGGAAATTATCACTATTATAGGATACTCCATCGGTCCAGCCATGCTGGAAACAAGCTGGTCCCCATATTCCGACATCTTTTCTTCCGTTACGTATGAACTCAAACTATCTTGTTGACTCCGTCCGATAATCATTAATAGCCTTTCGGGAGGTCTCATTGCAAGTGTCAATTGAATAAGGATTATCTTTGTTGGTTAGGCAAGTAACACCCAAGATGTACTTCATTGACCAAGCATCATATGGGGATTGCACCATGAAGATAGGTGGCTTCAAAAATCGACCGTAGTTAGCAGCATTAACACAGTCCACAATATCAAAACCTGGATTTTATAGACATTTGTTTATTGGTTCAGGCATTTCTTACTTTAAAAAAACTAGTTATAATAGTGGCTTTGCGTATTCCCTCAATAGTCTTCTGTTAAGAAGTGGACTTTCGTAATCAGTAATGAAGAATCCACTGTCAGGAAGTGCGAATACTTTTGCTTTCTTGGTGTGGTCATGCAAATAATTGACCCACTCGTATGTTGCCATACCACCTGCAGATATTCCACTTATTACAATGCTTCCGCCGTTGTAGAAATCATACTTCGAATCCAGATGACGGAATAGCTATTTGACATTTCTGCTGCCTCGAAAGTATAATTCCTGATCTTTATATGCGATTGGATTATCTCTATGACCCAGGTACTCGGAGCCATCGCAATAGATGACTCCAATCTTGGTCCAATCGTAGAACAAGAAGTTCTCCTTCTCAAGTGGAGACAAGTACCCCTTACCAGTTCCATCATAAGTCTGCGAGTAGTGCTTAGTGGATCCTAAATTAGTAAAAGATCTTTTGTAGCATGACTCAAGAGTGTCTGATAGTGTGGGTTCTCCGCAGAAGCCTCCACCGGCAAATACGAGCAAGTAATTATTCTTGTTAGCTCCCAGTCCCTAATGAATGAAGTAGCCAGGAGCAGAGCCATCTAAGCAAGCGGCTCCTCCGTCCTGAGGAATCAGATTCAAGCGGTACATGCTATCTTGGGGAACCGTAAAGCAATGCTAGACTAGGAGAACAACCAGAATAGGCAATGCAATCATAGTGTAACAGATCTTACAGTATAGTATATTATTATCTATTTAGCAAGATCAAATTATGTTTATCCAGTGCAGCAATATAGTAAAAACAAAGTGAATGCGTGGATGGAGAATATTCTTTAATATTTCAGATCGTATATAATATTGGAAGTCGATGCACCCCAAAATATACCGGTCGTACTCGTACGTAATTTTTGTACTCGTTTCTTGACGTAGGGTCCGGAGAAAGTCGGCAAGACTAACATAATAACGCGCTTTACAAAGGATGAGTTTACAGAAATCCATAACCTCACCCTCGAGAACCAGCAGACTGCGATTCTCACACTAGACGGGCGCACCTTCGAAGTTAACCTCTTCGACACGGCTGGTATAAGTGCGATCACACAGGACAGTAGAGCATGATGTCGATGAAGGCGGTCTGGCGCCACAACAAGGACGGATTCATTTTCACCTTCGCCATTAACAACGCCTAGTCCTATGAGTCAGTCATAAACGAAATCAGAGAACTTAAATAAAAACCGATGCATAACAACGTGGCTATGATACTCGTGGGCAACAAGATAGACCTGGAGCATGAGAGAAAGGTGCCTAAGAGAACAGCAATCGGGGACTCCAGTGCGCTCGGAGTAAAATACTTCGAGGTAAGTGCCAAAACATCTTCAAAGGATGATATTGACGCTCTAATATATGAATTGATCGAGATTAACGAGATGGAGAGATACCATGTCTCCAGTGAAAAAAAGAAGGCTCTTGAGAATTGGTTCCATTGTGACTCAGCTCCATGCTCGCTGATTTGAGACTCCATTCGGATGATCCAACTATTTTCATACTTCACAATACCGAAAAATTTAAACAATATAAATATGAGTAATTAAATTCAAGTCTCTGTGGTCTTTTATAGAGAATTTTAGTCGATAACTTCCACTAACTTCTTAGGTTTTAAGACAGCCTCTTAGGCCCCTTAAGGTTTTTACATTTACTATTATTATTATGGACTAAATGTAAAATTCAAGAGATCTTCAGTTAACTGGAATTTTTTGATTACTTATTTAACAAATTGCAACTGTTCTTATATTTTAGACTTACTGCAATATATGAGATAGTCATTCACGAAGATTTCATTGAGCAAATCTCTTGGCTCAGACTTGTTGAACAAGCTGCGGAGATGAAACAAGATCGCCTGCAGGTATTCTGTGGTCAAAAGTGTGCTGAGTATTTTAATTGCTTTCTTGCAAATAGATACATGCTTGTAGAGGGAATATGCGATGCATCTACGGCAACAATCTATAAGAACATCATTCAACTCGACCTGCTGATAATCAACACAGCAGCTGAACACAGCACAAGTATTATTGATTGTCTTAGCGCTCTCCACCGATAAATCTCCATCCATGCAGCATAGTTCATAGACGTAGCTGAATGTTATTGAAATTAGTTGTTTTATTATACTTGGTTCTAAGTTTGCACTAATCATAAGTTATTTGTTTGGTAGTTTAAGGTTAAATTTGAATTATTAGTATTGCTCAGGTTATTTTGCTTGCATCTGTGCGAGTAAGTGTTCCAGAGCTCGCACAGACTACTTGCTTGTAATGATACGATTCATTTATTATTAGTTGTCTTACTGATCAAACAAGTAAGCATCTTCATCAAACGCTGACTCAGCCACCAAGCGGCTAAAACTAAGACGATCTTGTACAGCTACTTGTTCAGGGTTGAGACTGAATATTTAGCTGACTTATTCATCAAGACCTTAGAACACTTTACTATAATTGTTGCAGAATCCATATGCAAATTGATTGGCTGGCACTGATTACTCAACTTTACCGATTTGCGACTCTTATCCTACTACCTCAATAAGTGTTTTCTTCTTGCTGGTCTTTTTAGTGCTAAGCAGACTAGACAGCAAGTTTAGGTTTTAAAAATGCTGTCCGGGATTCTTTTTAATCAAGCGTACCTATAGAATGTACTTGTCTTGGTAGTATATGGCTTTGGCTGGCTCCTCCGCCTACTGTAGACTCTCCTCGAATGTAAGCGATAATAAGTACGGTTTCAAGTACAGCTTAAAGGTGTGCTCCTAGATGTAGAACTCACAGCTGCTCACTTTAACGTAAGGCAGTCTTATGGCTACCACTATTTCATTTTAAGTTTGGGTTATCTTGAACTCAGGAGTCAGCATTATAGTAATTAAGTATAAATCAACAACTATCAATCATATGTAATATTTAAGGTCTCTCTTTTCCTTTCTGCTTCTTTCCTTTAGCCTATCGACATCCTCACCTTAGCCATGCGATCGACAAAGCTGATGAGCCACTCGAACATGGGTATTAAGTCTTATGTGTTTAAGTTGATTACCATTCTGACTGCCATAGGATATCTGCTGAACTTATTGACATCACTGATGTATACCATTTTGACACTGCTACCATGCTTTTTCCAGATATCTGCTTCTTTCTCGCTGTATAGAAAATAGCGCACGTGTTACGATTTCTCCACTAGCAGACAATGACTACCTGGTACATTTAACTTTGCTTACCCCTGTGCACCCTCTTTGGCCACAGGTTTGTACTACTTACACAACTGCTTGACATCAGGGAACTTCTTCTTAGTTATTGTCTTGATCTGCTGTCTGCGCACGATGGCTGCAGTCAATGATAACGGATTCTAGTTGTTTATTGGAATCTACACTACTAGTTCGTCCTTTAGTCTGAAGAAGGGATTCAGCAATAATGAAAATATCTGCTGTCTTGGCACCAAGGCGAAGGAGATAATTGCGAATAGGCATGAGTCTCGGTCAGAGGGGTAAATCTTGTAAATGTTCGGCGATTCGTAGACCAGCTCGCCATCGTACTTCTTAAACCACTGAGATATGTATGGTGAGAGCATCTGCTGAAATTTATAGGCAATTGTCCTATTTTTGTTACGACCGCGATAATGTTCTGCACTAACTACTGCTATTACTAAGATAACTATGAGCGAAATTAAGTGATAGCGTGCGAAGCTGTATGCGTATTGGAAGAAAGCATTGCTGGTAATGTCTGTCAATAAATTATTCATCTATTTTACATAATTAAGTAAATGGCTTATCTTAATAATCCAAAATCATTCGTAAATATAGATGACTATTATTTTATAGATTATTAAAACTTTATCAACTCTTAATTAATTGAACATAAAATAATTAATAATATCACCTTTAATGTTGATCTACAGTATATTCTAAAAGTTAACATTGTAGAGTGTGAGTGATTGGTAAAAGTTGATTGTATTTTTTAAATAAATATTCAAATCTCTATCCTAAATAAATTGACTAATAAATATTAGCTAAGATTGTTTTTCAATAGATATCTTAGTATTAGCGTTAGGTGCATATTGATAGAGCAGAAGTATTTGAAATAACGCTTTGAAATAATTTTGGAGAAATCATAAAATGATAAAAACATATATAAAATGATATAATATGTGTAGACATAACGTAATGTCTGCTCAGAATGCAGTATAGCATCTAATTGTAATATTGATTATAATATAAATGAATTAAGAGTCAAATTTGGAGCTGGTTGATTTTTTAGTAAACAATGAAACAGAGTGTCCCAATTAAGTTAGGCTTCGACTCTATAGACCCAGATTCTTTTCTAGAAAACTGACACTAGCTTGTCTTATAGATTTGCAAGAAAATTATCCTCAGCTTAAGAGGTTCTCTTTCCAAGATAGCAGTTAATATGAGGAATAAACCGTACTCCTCTGCTTTGAGACAGTGTAAGATGCTATTGAATTCCAGCATTCCGAGAAATAAAACTTAACTTACTCCATGTCGCTTATTTAATCATAGGAAACCGAGAATATAGGTAGCAAATTAAACAAAATTAAGCCAACCACAAGTATATAGGAAAAATTATAAGAAGAGGGCTTTGAGGTGAGGAACGGTCTCATTATTATGAAGAGGGTGACCTCTATGGAGTAAATGATATAATGCTATACAAAATCGGAATAACTAAGCACCCTTATTGACACAGATAGAAAAATTTCAATCGAAAATGATGTTGAAGAGCTTACTCAAGAAGAAGAACAGCGTTATGCCGAAATTGTACAAGAAAAAGAGGATGGTTATGGAAAAATGCTTTTCAACGGCATCTTTTTCACGGGGGCACTGCTTGGAGGTTTTAAACTCTTGAAATACTTTGTGAAATTCTGATTGATTCTAATAACTAACTTTTGTTTCGCTCTTTATGGCTTGATGTTATTCTTAATACACAAATTATAATGTGAAACTTTCTTTTTTGTGAATATATTTATTTAATCATGGGCCCTAAGAAAAAAGCCCAGGATGATGACGACTCAACTGAGAAGCTGATGAGGATATACCGCAAAAAGTGCGAGTAAAAGGGCATCCAGCCATCGAAGTTGTTTCGTGAGAAGATCGAGCAAGCCTTAGAAGGTGACCCTCCTCATCTCAAAAAGGTATAAAAGATTTTATTCAGCTAATGTTTTGGGAGGAAATCGGTGCGGTAGGGACCCAAGTGATGTTCGAGACTTTCTTGGAGCAAGGAGGCTACAAGCATCTCTAAATATTAATCCTGTCTAATTTGAAAACATACGATGAGGGCTTAAAGTACTTGTGCGATTACATGAAAACTGCTAAAACGATTAAGTAGCTTGAGCTCGAAATAAATCAAATTGGTCCTAAAGGATGTGAGTACCTAGGTGATGCTTTAAGGCCAAACTTTGGAGTCCCCATTCTGAAACTAAACTTAAGTTACAATAAATTCGGCACTGAGGGCTTGGCTCAACTTGCGAAGGGCTTAGCTGAAAACCAAAATTTGGAGCAGCTCACTCTTAACTACTGTTAAATTGACGAGAACGGAGCTCAATACCTGCAATAAATCCTTTCTTTTCACGAGTCCAAAATAGAAACTCTATCGCTTATCGGAAACCATTTGAGGAACAGAGGAACTTACCAGTTGTTCAGGTCCCTGCAAGCCAACGAAGCCCTGAGTGAGTTATACCTGAATAACAACCAGTTCGGATAAAGCTAAGAGTACGATGTGATTGGAGTAATAGAAACTACTCTGTCTATTAACACCACACTAATCTATGTGAATTTAGATGGAAATGGACTATACAACGACTCGGCATCTAGATTCATCAAGCTCATGAAGGAAGGCAACAACCCAAAGCTCCTGATCGAGTTCGGAGTGCTGGCCAACAAGGACAACATGGACGAGTTCAAGAAACTGCTCAAAAAGAGAAAAAAGAAGAAGAAAAAGAAGAAGAAGAAGAAAGGCAAGAAGAAGAAGTGATCAGTGTGGCTTATCTATTTATTATTTGAATTTTATTATAATATCGAGTTGTGTAACTTATGGCTGACGACGGAGGCGACGTAAAATATGTCTTATTTAGAAATAATTCATCTCAGAGGAAGTCACTAAAATCCTCGAAGATTCTGTTAACAACCTGTTTGGTATTAAGGAGGAGCACGCTGATAAGGAGAGCAATGCCATATATTCAAAATAAAAAGCCAACGCATCCATTAACAGTTTAATCGACTATGTGATCAGACGGTTGTGCCAACTTAATAAACCATTTAAGTATTGCGTAACTGGACTTCATATGCAAAACAATGGAGCGGGCTTAAATTCCTCAGGTACATGTTTATTTATTCAGCCTTGGCCTACAATGATCATAACACAGATGGTGTAGTCACAGTGCAACGAGAGGTGGGCGATAACTTGATCATTCTTACCATTTTTGCCATGCAGATCTGAGTGATTTGATAAGTATTGCTTTAATTTAATCACATATTCAATTTTAAATATTATCAATTAGCAGGTACTTTTAATGGATCTGTTGCTGATCGGAGCCATTTTAGAGTCTGAGGATCATCAGTTAAATGAGGGTGTAATTTATTCCAAACGCTCTCATGATACTTGTTAATATGTATAATGTCCTGCTTGCTCAGAAGTTCCAGATTTATGAGATTCTTATCATAAGGACAAAGTGTAAGATTCTAAAATATACGATTGCCGTTGCTATCTGCACGTACAACCAGCATGTTCTCGATTCTCACTCCAAACTTTCCAGGAAGATAGCAACCTGGCTCGTTGGTGACTATCATGTTGGGTTCTAATACTGTTTTATTGTTCTTGTTAATGCCTACAGGACCTTCATGAACACTACCAAAATAGCCAACACCATGACCAGTGCCATGAAAATACTCTAACCCACTCTGCCAGAGATGTCTTCTTGCAAGAATTTACACTTCAGAACCAGTTAGTTTGAAGGATGCAGGCCATTTTAAACGTTCTAAATCAAGGTTCCCTAAGAGGACGCGAGTGAAAACTTCTTTTTCCTCATCAGTTGGGGTACCAAAATGAAAAGCTCGAGTCACATCAGTCGTTCCATCTAAGTACTGTCCTCCTGAGTCTACTAAGTGGACCATATTTTTAGTGATGGTTGCACTTGTCTATTTTGTTGCATTATAGTGGATAATTGCTCCATTAGGTCCTCCGCCACTAATTGTTGTAAAACTAAGTCCCATGTTGCCTTTCTGTTGTTTTCTCAAGTTATCCAAGTAGCAAGCGGCCTCATATTCGCCAACAGTGCTTAATGTTGAGCGCCAGGACCAAAATTTAGTAAGTGCGATTCCATCTACTAAGTGACATCTTCTGAATCCTTAAATTTATTTCTAAGTTCGAACAGCTCTGTAAAGACCAATACCATCCCACTCGATGGGATGCTTTATTTTACTGAATAAAGAATAATTAATTTGATTTGACTGACATAATAGTTGGTCTTTAAACTCTGGCTAATAAAATTTCACTTTAATATTCTCCCTCAGCAAATGATCAATAACAGTCTTACACGACAAACCGGGATGATTTCTAGGCAAATACAAACACCCTCCTTAAATTTCTATGATAAGTACTCCTTTAAAGAAGGGATTGAAGGGAATTTATGAAGATCTTAGATTCAAAATCCAACATATTTCCCCTAGTTAAGTAAAAATCGCTCCTTAACCGTTTTTTTCAGTAATTTGAATTCTAATCCATTTGATCTTTTCTCTCAATGTTTTTCCTGCGTGTTATTAATGCAAAAATATTTAGTACATTTATTATTTCGGTCTGTCCTTCCATATTTGATCCACTAAATTGTTATCATCAAATTGAACTGTAAATCCCTTTTCTGTGAGCTGTTTTTATCTTTATTTTGCATTTTTTGCTGCGATCAACCGCCCATCGATGTTGATCTTCGTTTATTTGGGTTAGTAATGTTAAGAAATATGTTAATACCACTTTTTCTCACCCTCTATTAGTTTTCTCATTTGCCAGTCAGGACTCAATTATTTTTCAGCCTGCAGATAATACCGGCCATCAGTCCATAATAGGGCTTCTTTTTGAGATACGAGAGCTAAAGCGTTAGATCCTGTGAACCCTGATATAAATTTTACTCGCTCCTGAGCAGGACTCAAGTATTCGCTCTGCATAAATATGGTTTTACTTGATGCTCGTCAGTCCGCGGTAAAACAAACACATTAATATTCTTCAACGCCATCAGTTGTCTGAGCTGAGCGAGGGCGGCTTTGGCGATCATGTATAAATATAATCGGTAAAATTAAGTATGAGATTAATCAATTGGTCTTGTGACCAGTAGTTGTAAAACACATAGTGCCATTATAAGTGTTAAACCCATTCTTTAAAGATGGAAAAACTACGTCTCTGTCACAAAGAAATTGTGTTAGAATTTGGACCTAGTAAACACAAGGTTCCGATTATGTTATAGAGTGCTGTATTAATAATTAATTACTATTTTATACCAAGGTTCACCACACTTCATTTTTATTATGGCTTATCGATTCTTGTTGATGGGTGCTCCGCAAAAAGTGCCCCACTTGAACCTATACTGAGTGGACATTGATTTTTATGGCCTGATTAGAGGACCATAACCTGGATGGCTGCGAATTTGTAGGGAAGACACCATAAATATTTAGCGATTGATTCGTGACAAATCGAACATTCGCACAAATGCAGTTCCAAATTTGACATTTATTGAAGTAATTTGTTCATTAGGTTTGAATAGAAATCTCGGAAATTTTAAGAAATCACCAGCTCTCCATATTCCTTGATGAATTATGACGAAATTATCGTTTGTGCTATTCTCATAGAATGAATTTTACAATTTTTCGAGCCTAATTTTGGTTCCATTTCTATAAATAGTTTATTTCTTATAAACACGATCACTTGTGATTAGATACTTATTACGTTCCACTTAAATGCTTGTTTATTTATTTTATTTCACAGATGGCATAGCTTCATCATATAGATCAGAAGGGCTCTATTAAAGTTATTGTCCACTTTACTGATAAGATTGAAAACTTCTAGTTGTATGAAGCTCAACAACAGCATTACGACTAAGTGTAAGAAGAAATATTGAGTCTTAGTTTTGAGTAAAGTTGTTAAGTTACTAATTGATTTGGGGCTGTACTTTTAGCTTATTGTTATTCATTTTTGACAATTTTAAAGTATGACTTACTGGGCCTATTGATTTTATTGGATTTTTAGCTTGAGGTGTACCTCTATGATACTCAGTGCAACTAATTTAACTTTCGAACTAATCAAGCTTTAAATAATCAAATGAGTCAGTTACCCATTAATGTATTTCGAAGTAACGATCACCAAACAGCTTACCAACAGTGAACTCCACTTTCTCTAATAAAAATATGTCGCTGATGTTAAACACAGAAAAGCAAACTAATTCCATTCCTGTTCTCAGTTTAATGTCACTTCTTTTTTCAATTACTCTGCTGTTATAACTGCTTAGCTTAATGAGATTTTATGCTGTAATGTATGGGTATATTTGACCTCCATATCTTATGGATCGCTAAGTAGCTAAGTGAACAACCTGACAACCCTTTGGACGAAGACGCCATCCAAATTGGCCATTGATTTCATACACATTTTATCCACGCACGCTTTCAATACGAATAATTAACAATTAAGGTACAAATCCTTAATCGTCATCGTCTATTGTTTGTGGGGCTGCTCTTTAGATAGTCGGATAATCTGATCCTGAGCTAAACTTCATTTTAATTTATTCATCTTAAGCAGCAACTCCTACTTTTTTGACTCTGTTAGTGGAATGTGCTGACTATTGCTTTCTTTATACTTCTAGTGCTAAATAGTCGTCTGGATGCAAACCTACATCAGTGCTGACTTCACATAACTTCTCAAGGTCACCAATTAGCAGATTATCATAGAGTAGCACCTTGTTGATAGTGTTGGGCTCATCGAGTGCTCTAACCCTGGTGACGCTGTTGACTGTAATGCAGTTAAATGGAATTTGCTACTCAAAGTATATCTCATAGTTAGAAATACTTTTGCCCGTGAGCGATAGTTAGTGGTATATCACATCGGCCACTCCTGGAATCTGCCGTTAACAGTGCAATTTAACTAAATATTAGCTAGGTCGGTTGTGAACTGTCAGTTTTAAGGGCATCGTCAGCTTCAGTTACTTGCTATCGTGGTCAATGTGAGCGTAGTTTATGGATTCATGAGCATACCGACTACCGATGTGAATATTTGAATTCGATATCAGATTCTCAGGCTGAAGCGACTCAAATGTCAGGTGATTGTTCTCGTAAGTTCGATAGTCAGGGGTGTACTTTGGCAGACTGGTGTCTGGGTTAGAGTCTAAAGAGTATTGCCCCATCGTGAAATTCTCATAATCCTTCTTCTGGTTATGGTACTTAGTTATTTCATCATCAAACTGACTCATGATTTGCTTATGTCTATACCCATACACGAACTACTTAGTATAATGCCTGATACCAACATTGTCTTTAAGCAAATCCAAGCTTTCTTAGAAGGCTTTTGAGTCAAGAGGAGGATGAGCTGTGAGATTACCATTAAGATAGAGGTTGTTAAGCTTTATTTTATCAGCTGAGCCAGCATGTAAGTCAGTTGGCTTCTGCTTCACAGATGTAACGCATACATAAGACTCATCGTTTAAGCTAATGATTTTCTCTCTGAACCTGCGCAGAGATTTCATGAGATTAAAAGTTTTCATGTGTTCAAGAGTTGGAGTACTCACAATGTTGATCTCAGTGCACTCAGTCGATACTAACAAATTAATAAGCACCATAGAGAGTATTAGTAAAAAGGTTTATGGTAATGTTCGTCTGCAGTTATGTTGTGTTGCGGACATGGTTTGGTTTAATTATTAAAATGGATATAAAAAATTCGTGTCTTTTTAACAGCGATGACAGAATTGATTAGCTATTTTGTTTGTTAATTTATATGATATGACCTCATTAATATAAATAGTATATTAAAATTTGAGAACTGCATATAATCATATTGTCATGTGCATAACATTCTTTTGTTTGTGGCCATTTTCTCATCCATCTTGCGGTCAACTAAAGCTTGTAAATCAAAAGGTTTAAGACTAGCAGTAATAACAATAGTTGAACGGAAAGATAAACTAAGTGCAAACTAAAACAACAAAACGTAAAATGATTGTTAAGACCAAAAAAGGCTCGCATAAGTCGACTCATGTTTAGCATTAACAGAATAATCAATAAGAAAACTCAGAACAAAACAAAAAATTGAAATTCATTATGGCATTCAATCGGGACTAACAGTGTTTAAGAAGGACTCATGTTATGGGACCATATGAAGAAGATCCAAATATTTATGCAGGTCGAGACATCAAATCGACTGGCACATGGCTTGGAGTCAACATTAAAACAGCCATCATGGTAATCTTGACTAATTATGATTTACCTGCATTCCGACCAGGTAAATCTCGAGGCCAGCTTGTTAAATCATTTCTCTAGACGTCATTGATTCCAGAAGATAAATTAGAGGATTCTAAATTTAAAAACAATCGAATTGAAGAGCGTCTTAAAGCCGTGCTAGACTATTGCAAGCAAAAGGCATACGCTGCTTTCAATTTACTTGTTTATAACATCAAAGGAGACAATATGTACTACATCTGTAGCGAAGCTGGCCGCAGTGTACCAGATCAGTTAGAAACAAGTAAAATGTATGGACTATGCAATACAGATATCAATACTCTTTGGCCGAAAACAAAACATGGCCTTGCGTTATTTTAGTAGTGCTTGAGCAAACACAAGAACAAGTCAGACGATTAAATACTTAATTCACTCATCAATGACGTAATGAAAGATAAAAAAGCATTTAGTTAGAATCCTAATGACGAATCTTCTATATTCTTAGAGCCTTTCTATAGCACTCTCTAAAATGCTTGGAGAATGACAAAATCAACTTTTGTCGTCATGATAAAAGAATTAAAGGAGGGAAAACTTGAACTTAAAATGAAATAGATAACCCATCAAAGCAGTGATAAGTTTACAAAATAATGCCTCGAAAAATAAAGCAACAAGGGCTTTTTTAACGACAACGATCATCAAAAATAAGTTGTTCAAAATTTTTAATTTACTCTTTGATATACAATATATTTTTAAAAGAGAATGTTGACCCTTAATTTTCTTATTATTATTGCTATATATGACTAAAATGATTATTTGTGTAAACTTTCACAGTTTTTGCAGTTAAATTACTGCTGCAAACTGCTATTTTTTGATGTCTCTCTCTTGAGAAGTTTGGAGGCATATCCTATTCCGGTTGTGTCCTCCTTTAATTAAGCAAAAAAAAATATTATTAAATTGATGCCGGATAGTCCTACTCTCTATTGGAACATAATCAGTCAACCAGCTCGAACAGTAAAAGCACTGTTAGATATTGGAAAGATAGACTACAAGCTAATTTCGGTTGATCTCTTCAAAATGGAGCAGAGAAGCCCTAGCTACTTGACCATTAATCCTATGGGCACTGTCCCTACTCTGATTCACAAAGGAATGAAAATTACAGAGAGCATCGCAATTTTAACTTACCTGTGCGAAACGTATTAGTCTATACCATCTACATTTTATGGGAAGTCACCATAAGAACGAGCGACTGTCAATCAGTACTTATCGTGGTGCCAGTCTTATCTTCGACCAAGCTTAGGAGCCTTGTTCATTCTACAAAAATAAATAGGACTTCGCAGAAGAAAACCCTTACCATTTGAGAAAGTCGCAGCTGCTGAAGCAAAAATATTGTAAGCACTAAAAACCTTAGATCAGCTAATAGGAGATAAAAACTATTTGGCAAATGGGCGACCTACAATAGCGGATCTGATGATTTATTTCGAAGTTACAATTCTAGTCTACCATGGCAAAGATCACTATTCGTACCCTAATATCAATCGCTGGTTTATCAATATATACTCCATTCCTGAAGTCAAGATGGTCACCCATCAGTGGTTTTCTATTGCCCAACAGTTTGCCAAGATCTTATCGGAGCTACCTGTAAAGAAGGCATCTTTGTGATTAATGAATAAGCTTTTGCATATTTGAACTGGAATAAAATTAAGAATTATTATTATAATATTAAAGACGATGCAGAAGCACCCCTCGTGCTCCTTCCATAGCAGCCAGTCTGTATATGCAGACTCCTAAATCGAAAGCAAAGAGAAGTCTATACTGAGATAGTACAACAGATTGCACACCGACATCGAAACTCCACAATACTCACAATAGTTTTTACCTTACTGTGATCTGCCTAAATTCATGCCTAAAGACCTAACTAAAATGTATTCGCAGTGTGTTTACCTGGACCGGTTCACCTTCTATGAAATGTTCACTATGCTTATTGTTGAGTACTTGTTCAAATCACCAACTCAAGCCAAAATTAATAAAATAAAACATTTTAAGGCACTGATTTGTTCTGCAGATTTTTTATAAGGCAGTCTATTCACCAAGGGACTTATCATCAAAGCACTCAGATCAGTCGAATAAGCTACTAATAATAAGGAACTGAATCATCCATTAGGGCAGAGTTTACTAAACTGTGACTGCATCTGCGCATTTACTGAGTGTTGGAAATAACTTATATGCAGAATATGTAAGGAGAACAACATGCCTGTATTGAGTTAAAATGATATCGACTCATCAATCTTCGAACTATTCGCTAGCTACTTCCATATCAGCTTCGATGTGTACTGGAAAGAGAAAAATAACAAACTATGGAAGGAACATTTTACATTCTCTGGTGCTAACGCTTAGACTGATACTCTCATCGTTGTAGTCAATCCATAGTACCAGATATCAATTTCGCAGAGATGTATCAAGGTTACTGACAGCGGAATAAGTATGCATGAGTCCAATCGAAGTAACCATGGGTGGAACTATCTTTTCTTGACAAACCCACCTATTGTCACCTCTAAATATAGTAAATCAAGTGAACCTCAAGAGAAAGCAGTCATGAAGATGGAGAATCAGGCAGAAATGGCAAATGGCTAAGAAATTTCACGCATCAGTGAAATCGAGTACAGTTGTGGCGAAACTGAGGAAATCAAAATATTACTATAGGAGAAGATCACTTAAAGCCAAACCATAAAGAAGATGGGGAAAACCAAGAACAAAAACTAAGCAGAACAGGCATTCACCAACATTCTTAGCACGATGGGGAAAGCTAACTCCTTGATCGAGCATATGCGCAAATTTTCAGAATATTTGGAGACTCTGAAGACGCCCGAGCTTCGTGTGGACAAAATCTGCCCTACTAACTGACATTCATATTCTCACTCTATTTATTATAGTATTAGAGTTATAATGCATTAGATTCTCATGTAGGAGCAACAGTCATTCGAGCACAAGATGGGCAATATTCAAAGTACTAACAGCATATTGGACCAGCTGTAACGCAAAATGCAATCTTATTTCAACAAACCCATCGAGCCCATATCTAGAACTAATCTTGTGCCAAATTAATAGTCTTAGTTTATGTTTAAACATGAGGAGTAATAAGTTAAATAAAGCTTACAAAATGGTAAACACAAGGAGGGTGACACTTAATAAAACGAGTAAAAATTCGGAAAATCAAGAGACAGATAAAATCATTCTGGATAACAGTTAGAATTTAAACTATACAATTAATTTGCGCCAAGAAACATTGAAAAGAGACAACTTCCATTTAATAACGAAGAAAAATAAGACAATTTTACAATTGACTTCATAAGGCATACCGTTAATCGTAAAGATTAAAAACAAAGATTATCTCAAACTTTAGCCTATAAAAAAGGAGTCGAATAAAATGAAGAGAAAAACTGTAAACCAAATTTGCTTAACGTTAAAAATAGAAAATCAAACTAAAATTTCAGGCTGATCGGTAAGTCGAAAGAGGGAACTAAAAATTAAAACACACGATCACCCGATATCGAGAATACATAACAGAATGAGCAAATTGATAATAAGAAAACAGTGATGATATCTCAAGCAAGACATAAAAATATTGAGAGTTCTAAAATAAATAACTCAAATATGACTTCACAAAAGAAGTATACAGGAGTACTGCATTCGATGGAAACAGTATAACTTGTAATGAAAGAGGCTATTGAGGCAAAACTAAGAAATATTAAGCACATTTAACAATAAATTATGACGTAAAACTAAGAGAGAGTGTATTTATATAAAGTAAATGTACAGCTTAATCAATAACTTAAGCACCTGGAAGAACAATAGAATTCAATGCATGTAGCAAATCTTCAAAATATGTAATGGGAAATCAGAAAACTTTAGGATGACATCGACAAAATAAAGAAGGAACTTCAAAGAAAAACAGGTGAAAGAAAACAACTGAGGAAATAAGAGAAAACTTTGAAGGATGGATATCAGACAGTATTAAACAATAAAAAAAATATTCTCAGAAAAGACATTGAGCTATATGTAGTTTAACAGAACAAAACAAAGGAAAACACATAAATGCTTCGCGGTCTGATGAAAGAGCTGGATAAACTAAAGGGCGTAGTCTAAAACAAAATAAAGAGTAGCACAGTAAGCAATGTAACTAAAAGAAAAGTCGTCAAATCCTTTAAAAATTGATTTTTATCTTCGCTTGATTATTTATTATTTCGATATATATGAGTTAAAATTAGTGGTAATAAAATAAGAAAATTAAAATCATGAGTTAGTCAGTTTGAACACTACTCGATTGTAATTGGAGTTAAACAGCCAGTTGTGGAGCTTTGCATTTTTCTGCACTTTGTTCCATAATCTACAATTTATGTGCTTTATTGTATCCAGGTTGGTCTTTATCTTTTATCTTCAGCCAGTTTCATCGATATGAACCTTTGCGCTCCTGGTAAAAATATGGGAATGAATTTATCAATATATTTAGTTGAGTGAGTTTCGTTTTACTAAAAATTCTGCTTTCTCTATTTCTACTTATCATCTAAAGCTAGGATTTGTCTATCAATGAAAATTTCATAATGAAGTAAAATTTTCGCAGATTCGATTACTTTATTAGATTTTGATGCTAAATCGTTTCTTAAATAGTTAAATTTCAATTTTATGAACATTAATGTTTCAAGCAAGTAGAAATTATGTGCGTTTTATTCACCAAAATTCTTAATTTTTAAATCTTTGTACTATATTCTCATCATGGCTCCTGTTTTTTACTACAGAAGACCAGCGAGAGTGTCATATATTCTTTTAATTCTTTTAATAGGTACGATTGTAGAGCGTACTAAATATGATCTTAAGTATTGAAGAGCAGCTATGAATTTTTTTCTGCAGCTTTTTGAGTTGTGGCTCTCCATGACAGTCACCAAAAGCAAGCTTAAGAATGTTGCCGAGCATTCAGCGGAAGATTAAGCAAGATAAAAAGCCAGAAATTGAATCATTTTGGTGTTGTCGACTGTCATCATGACCCTCTCAAATATCAAGTAGAACTATTTGAGCAATGTTTCCTTGCCCTTCTGATCGAAGCCAGCTGCATAACCTAGAACTTTTGATAAAAGGTCATCGTACTTGCTCTCGAGTGCATCACAACTGCGGCCTAGCTCCAAAACATCGGCGTCTTTGAAATTAAGGCGAGTCATAAATTATTCTCCGAGAGTCATTTCAGTGTCGAGAGCGGTCAGGTTCTAAACGATAATCTCGAGGAGATTAAATCTCTAGGCGGGCATCTTGAGGCTGAGCTCCAGAAGTGATTCGACATAGGCCATGTGCACATCGGTGGGGCAAACTTTGTGAGGGTAATTTTCTCTTAGCGTTTCCACAGCGATATAAGAGTCTTTATAAGCTTGGATTATATTGAAGAGCAGATCAACAGCGAGCAGGTTGAGTTTCGGAATAGAAAGAGCTGATGCAAGTAAATTGTAAACCACCTTGGGGGCGGTTCTGGATGTGCCGCGGTAGGCTCGGAGGACCTTGCCGAGCGCAGGCAACAGTGATATGTTAGATTCACAAAACCAGTCAACTTGATTTAGAAGAAAAGAGAAATGAGAATGATCACTAACGGCCATCTTGATAAGAGACAAAACTGCCTCTTTTTTACTTTCTATTTAGGTCCCGGCTGAGAGTAGTTTTTCGTACAGTTTCCTGTACTGGCCACTGTTGTGCGAGCTCTACATCACAAAATCAATATTATTACTTTAATAAATATTTATATGTATTCTGGATGATTCTACATATATACACAGCCTACACGCGCCTTCATCGTTTGATCAAATCCGACGTTACTTATCATATAGCTTAATGTTAGATAAAGTAAATTTATGTTCATATAAGATTAAATTTATGAACACCTGGTATTAATCGTTATGGCTAACAGGAGACTTGATGTTTTGATAAATTATAAATATAATTATTGCAATCTTGGTCGCCTTGAGCAATTATGGCTTTCGTCATCAATAAGACAGAAAAATCAAGCATATTTGATCAGTGCTAACAATCCGCACCAGGACCCGGAGCATATAACTCGATCGCAACACACAAGACTATCTAGTATTGTGCTCCATTCAATACATCAGATATTCGAGTCTCATATTTTTAGCCACAATAAACAAAATATGGACCTGGATCGTATGAACCTATTTATTTTAAAGACGTAAGCAAAAATAGTAAAGCCAATCCAAGCCATATATTTGTGTCACAGGTTTCACGATTTCCGCAAAATTAGTAAAATAATCAGAAGAAAAATAATGAGAACTCGTTTATTAGCAGTAAGAATTAGTAAAATGATATGACCTATTATACTGCTAACTCATTAGACAAAAACGCAATTGCTACTAAAACACTTTATCAAGAGAAACTACAGAAGAGTAAATCAGTGATGGACCAAATAAGACAAGCTAACAATGACAACAAAATTTAATCAATTAAGGGCAAGAGAGAATTTATTCGCGTACTGTTGACGAGCTCCACTAACTCTGAAAATATCTAATCCAGATATATTTATCGCAATATTAAAGGCAAAACTTTAGGACCAGGCTCATACCAGAAAATAGAGTTTGAAACAAAGCCAAAGAGTGTTACAAAGTGGGGTCTTAATAAAAAAGAGAGATTTAAAACTGAAAGCAACGATGTTCCAGGGCCAGGCCAGTACCTAAATGAATCAACTTTATCTCCAAGAAGTTAGCAAAATTTTGATCAGTAAAATATACTCCAAAAGAATAAGCGACTATCAGCATCTTTTGCATCAACAGTTATTAGATCGCATATGGACACTCTCATTTACAGGACTAACATTCCAATAAAGGCAGCAATTTTGTAAGACAAAAGAATGAAAGACACTCGCCCAGGCCCAGGGACTTACAACACAACGCAATTGAACAAAGATAAAAAATCATTTAATTATGGATGTTAGACTAATTTTGGAGGTACTGATCGAAATTTCAGTCACAATTTTATTTAATTACAACCCGGGCCTGGTTCATACGACGTCTGTTGTGTCAATGAATAAAAAAATGAGAAGACCAAAATAATAAAAGAAATAAGGCGACAAATATTTGGTAAGAAGGGTAAAATCTAAAATAACGACAACAAACAAAACTCACTCACTCGTTCATATAAGAATAGGATAATGCCAGATCCTAACTTTATTAACCCTAATTCATAAAGAGAGAGAAAATAGAAAAGAATGACTAAGTTTTGCAGTCTTGAGGAGCGATGCTTTTCCAAGTTAGGAAATATGAGTCAACAATAAAGATTCAATAACTCTGTCGAGAAAAATA
>APMI01001620.1_pt1 | contig 27150 bp, 23 predicted proteins | sample 667938 | NCBI WGS metagenome assembly APMI01 (sample SAMN01084076, study PRJNA167559) | wastewater metagenome | biome: Wastewater | place: Denmark: Ejby Moelle, Odense | collected 2011-11-28
GATGGTTGGTTTGGTGGTTTCCAAGCTGGTGCATATTTGCCAAGTTCTTCTGATGTTGGTCGTGACTGGTCATCATTCCAAGGGATCGGTGCGGTTTCATATCTTGGACAAGGTTATGACCTATCTGCAACTTTGGTTTATGGTACAGGTAAAGACAGCGCAGGTGCACCGGATTGGATGAACCTTGATTTAACTGCGACCAAGGCATTTGGAAAATGGGAATTGGGTGCAGTTGGTTTTATGTCACAAGATTTGAACAATGCGGCAGGTTTTAAACAAAGCCAGACTGCAATTGGTCCATTGGTTGGCTATGATTTTGGTGCCTTTAAGGTTCAAGCAAAATATACCCAAACTGTATCTGAAAAGAACTATGGCGGTGATGACAAGCGCTTCTGGCTTACCGTCATCAAACCTCTTTGGATGCCTAAAAAGTAAAGCTTCAAAGAAACCTCAGCAAGCCTATGGCCCCGATTAAATCGGGGCCTTTTTTGTTTAATCGCCTAGCTTGTTTTTTAATTCTGGATTTGTCTGTGTTTAAAAAATTTAATTTTAGTCTGCTCTTTTAATATAGACACCGGTGTCATTTTGCGTTAAGGTTATAAAAAATAACAATAACGGAGGAAATATGCCAGATTTTGAATCCCAAAAGATAAAGCTGTCTTCAAATTATCGTTGGGTAATTTGCGGCCTGTTGTTGGCGGCAATGGCAATCAACTATATTCATCGTCAAACCTTAGGCCTTTTGAAAAACGACTTGCAGAATGTTTTTCACTGGGATGAAAATGGCTATGCCAATGTGGTATTTTGGTTTCAAGCGGCATATGCGGTTGGTTACGTAAGCTTTGGTCGAATTATTGACCGTGTTGGTGCAAAAATTGGCTATTCAATTGCCTTCACTATTTGGGTGCTGGCGCATACATTTACAGGCTTTGCCACCAATATTACGCAATTCATCATCACAAGGGTTGCGCTTGGTCTTGGTGAATCTGGATCTTTTCCCGCAAGTTTAAAAACAGTTGCTGAATGGTTTCCGCAAAAAGAGCGTGCCTTGGCAGCAGGTATTTTCAATGCCGGCACCAATATTGGGGCAATCGTTGCCCCACTTGTAGTTCCACTACTTACCCTTAGTTTTGGTTGGCAATCGGCATTTTGGGTAACCGGTCTTGCAAGCTTTTTATGGCTTGTAGTTTGGCTATTGGTTTATAAATCACCTGCCGACCATGAAAAAGTTGCACCTGATGAACTTGAATATATTAATTCGGACAAAACTGATGAAACCGCCAAAGTTCCATGGGTTAAATTATTATTAGTAAAAGAAACTTGGGCTTATGCGCTCGCAAAATTTTTAATCGACCCTATTTGGTGGTTTTACCTATTTTGGCTACCTGATTTCCTGTCAAAAACCTATCACTTTGACCTTAAATCCTCATCAGTTGCGTGGTTTGCAGTTGGTTTACCGTTGGTCGTAATTTATTTGATTTCTGATATTGGTTCTGTTGTTGGTGGCTGGGTTTCTTCAACCCTAATCAAAAGGGGTTTAAGCGCCAACAAAGCCCGCAAAGTTTCAATGCTACTTTTTGCATTGTGTGTATTGCCAATTTTTGCCGTAACACAAGTTGGTAATATGTGGATTGCTGTTTTGATTATTGGCATTGCAACAGCGGCGCATCAGGCATTTTCTGCAAATGTTTATACTTTGCCATCAGATATATTTCCAAAATCAGCAGTTGCATCCGTGATTGGAATTGGTGGAATGGTTGGGGCGATTGGCGGCATGGTATTTGCCAAAACCGTGGGCCACATTTTACAACTTACTGGCTCTTATCATATTTTGTTTATTATTGCTGGCTCTGTATATTTGCTTGCACTTTTGCTGGTTCATTTGCTTTCGCCACGCCTTGAGCGCGTCACAATATAGGCGGCAAAATGAAAAATTTTCATCGTTCAATCTTTGCGTCATTATTTATACCTAGTGCAATAATGGCGCAAAGTTTGACTAATGAAGATATTACGGCACGCGCCGCCCATAAACCAATCATTGCGCAGAAAGTCATCCTTGTTGGCGATTCTACTACGCAAAACATGTCTGGCTGGGGCGGTGAGTTTTGCGCCCATCATCTTACATCAAATGTTTCATGTATAAACCTTGGCCGTGGCGGGCGCTCATCCTTTTCTTACAGGGCAGAAAAATCGTGGGAAATTGCCCTTAGCGAAATGCAAACCAAGGGCTATAAAAATATCTATGTCCTTATACAATTTGGGCACAATGATATGCCAGGAAAACCAGGAAGAAGCACAGATTTAAAAACAGAATTCCCTAAATTTATAACCCAATATGTAACTGATGCAAAAAAGATGGGTGCAATTCCAATTCTTGTCACCCCCCTAACGCGCCGCACATTCAAAGATGGGGTTTTGGAAAACGACCTCGCCCCATGGGCAGAAGCCACCAGACAAGTCGCAAAAGAGCAAGATGTTGCACTAATTGATCTTAATGCAAAATCGTATGAAGCCGTTCAAAAAATGGGGGCATCAGAATCGCTAAAACTGGCGCAACTACCACCGCCACAAAATGTTATTGTTGCCGCAAAAAATGGTAATACCATCAATATTGCAAAACCAAATAATCCCGCACAACTCCCCTGCACAACCGCACCAAGCACAAGCAATTGTCAGGCAGAAATTAAACCAACCAACATTCCAAGCGGTAAGGTCAATATGTATTTTGATTACACCCATATTGGCGATGAAGGCGCTAAAATCTTTGCAAAAATCATCACTGAAGAACTCGTAAAAGTTGAACCAGACTTATCTGGTTCACTAGTTCCATAGGTGGAATATGATGCATAGGCGCGCTTTTTTATCACAATCAATTGGTGGTGGAGCATTAATGATTGCTCAGCAATCATTTGCCGGCGATTGCAAGCCATCACCGATTTGGGCGCGTGGCATAGAAAACCAACGCAAAGCGGATTTAGGCAATGGCTATTATTTAAACCCAATCATATCAGGGGACAGACCCGACCCATCAGTTTTGGTTGATGGTGATGATGTTTATATCACATTCTCATCATTTGAAGCCTACCCAGGGCTTCATATCTGGCATTCACGTGATTTAGTAAATTGGACCCCTATTGCCTTTGCGCTTTCTGATTATGTTGGCTCGGTTTGGGCACCGGAATTAATCAAACATAAGGGTAAATATTATATCTATTTTGCAGTTAAACATCCCATTCAAAATACGATTTATGTGGTTACTTCAGATGAGATCAAGGGGCCATGGTCAAGGCCTATTGACCTTGGGCTTCATAGAAACATTGATCCTGGTCATGCTGTTGATGAAAACGGAAATAGGTTTTTATTTCTATCTGGTGGCGATAGGGTATCACTGTCAAAAGACGGCTTAAAAACCACAAGCGATGTCACACATATCTATACCCCATGGAAATACCCAGATGACTGGGAAGTAGAGGGATTTTCTCCAGAAGGCCCAAAGATTTTCAAATATGGCGGCTTTTATTATATCATAACCGCGATTGGTGGAACCGCAGGGCCACCTACTGGTCATATGGTTATTTCTGCCCGCGCAAAATCACTTGATGGCCCGTGGGAAAACTGCCCCAATAATCCATTAGTACGCACAAAATCTGCGTCAGAACTTTGGTGGTCGCGCGGTCATGCCACAATTTTTACAGCACCTGATTGCAAATTATGGGCGGTATATCATGGCTATGAGCGTGGTTTCATGACATTGGGGCGGCAAACGCTTTTGGTTCCGATCTCATATAAAAATGGATGGTTTGATTTTGGTGATGAGATTGAAAAGCCCATAAAAAAACCTGCTCTGCTATCAAACGGTATTCACGGGATTGCTTTAAGCGATGATTTTACAAGCAATAGATTTGGTTTGGTTTGGAACTTCATCCAACCAACGCCAACAGAAGCCACCCGAATTAAGATTGGCAATGGTGAACTTTCTTTATTGGCGAAGGGTGATGCGCCATCAAACTCCCCACCACTTGGGATAATTGTTGGTGACCGTTCCTATGAAATTGAGGTTGATGTTGAAATTGACGATAATAGCTGGGGTGGAATTTTAATTTATTATGATAAATCTCTTTATGCCGGACTAGGGTTTAATTCCACAAATTTCATAACCCACCAATATGGAATGGAACGCGGGAAACCTTCACATATGAATGGTAATCGCATGAAATTAAAAATGCGAAACCGTGAAAATATTATTTCCTACTTTTATTCAAAAGACGGCTTGAATTGGACAAAATTTGACCGCGGCATGGAAGTTTCAGGTTATAATCATAATGTACGCGGCGGCTTTATGATGCTAAAGCCAGCACTTTATTCATGCGGCAAAGGCAAAGTAATTTTTCGCGATTTTAAATTTAAGGCGTTGTAGCATTATCTCTGGACGTCAAAATTACCCGTCAGAAAATCTTCAATCATTTTTGTAGTATTGAGACATAAATCACCATTTTGCGCATGTTTAAGACACGCCGAGGCAATCGCCCAATCAAGTGACTTTTGTGGCTCATAATGGTTTATCATGCCATGCAAAAGCCCAGCACAGAATGCATCACCACCACCAATACGGTCAACAATTCCATCAATTTCAAAAGTTTCAGTATGATAGTTTTTTTTGCGCATAAATAAATTACCGCTTAATTGATTATATCCCGCACTTATTTGTTTGCGGGTGGTATTGGCGAGATATGTTAAGTTTTCAAATACATCAAATGCCGCATTTGCCGCCATTGATTGCACTTCTTCGGCATCCTTACTTTGATATTTTGTGTTGAAAATCATTTCGAAGTCACGATGTCCGGCAAAAATTAAATCGGCATTCTTCATTAATTTTACGATTTTATCTTCATAGCCAGATGACCATTCCGCCCATAATTTTGGTCTAAAATTGGCATCATATGAAACCTTTACACCAAGCGCCCGTGCACGTTTCATCAAATGAAGGGTTATCTCATAGCATTTTTGATTAAGTGCAGCCGTAACCCCAGAAATGTGAAACCATTTTGCACCTTTTAAAACCTCATCCCAATTTATTTTGGTAAAATCATAATCAGCAAAAGCAGAATTTTTACGATCATACAAAATTTCCGATGGGCGATGAATTGCCCCAGGGCTTAGGAAATATAATCCCATCCGACCTTCAGCTCTGGCAATTTTATCGGTGTTTACATTGTGTTTTCTTAATTCGGCAATGGCGGCATCACCAAACGAGTTATTTGGCAACACACCCGCCATTTGAACCTTATTACCAAGCTTGGCAACACCAGTTGCAACATTGGCCTCTGCCCCTCCTAGAAACGGTTGAAATTTCTTTAGGTCAGAAATCACATAGCCATCAATTGCGGTCATTCTTATAAGTAATTCACCAAAACAAACCAAATCAAGCATAATAAACCCGTTTCTCTCGTTAAATTTTAAAAGGGTGTCATATATTATGACACCCTTTCGTTTAATTGCAAAGTACTGGGGAAGTTTTGCAATTTCGTCTTGGTCAGAGCTTAAAATTTAAACCTGAAACCAAAAAAGATTTGACGACCTGCGTAGGCATTATCAAATAACAAATCGCTCGCAACATTGTTCTGTGCAGTATTGTAAGTGATCGTTGATGCTACTGGCTCATCAGTTAGGTTCTGCCCCTCAAGAACAAAGGTAAGTCTTGGGCCATATTTATAAGAAATCTGGGCATCAATTGAATCAGTGTCATTTTTGCTCCAGAAGTCCGCAGAAGAACCTGGGTTAAGAACCGAAATATAACCATCGCGGTGCGAATATGAGACGCGACCAGAAAGTTTGTTACCTTCATAATACAAAGTAGCATTATAAGAGTTTGGCGACATACCAAGTAAGTTATATTCGCGATAAACAGTTGTTGATGCCGATGAAGAGAAGGCATAATTTATTTTTGAATCAACGTGTGTGTAATTCAAAAGCACACCAGTTTTATTCAAAACTCCTGGTAAGAATGTGAATGGTTGGTTGATGGCAACTTCGTAACCAGTCAAATTACCGCCCGGAGTGTTAACAGGTTGGGTAACCGTATAAACCGTATCACCAGTTTGCCCAGTTCCATCCAATAATGACAAATCATATCCAGTTTCTGAGTAAGGAATTGTGCGAACAAGACTTTGAATCCATGTATCGATTTTCTTGTGGAATACGCTAACCGCAATCATTGTGTCTTTGTTTGGATAATATTCAACGCTTAGGTCATAAGTTTTGGCACGAATTGGATCAAGATATGGGTTACCAATTGAAAGCGTCTGACCACCAGTTGAGATTGAACCACCTGGCGCCAAGCTAGAAAGCGTTGGACGAGACATAACTTTTGCTGCGGCAACACGAACCAACAGATTATCAATTGGTTCTAACGTCATATTGAAAGCGGGAAGAACATCATCATAAGAGCGCTTGATTGTTATTGTTCCAATATTGTTTCCTTTGGCCAAATAGCCAGTAGTCGATTGTGTAGTATCAACCCAACGGACGCCAACATTTCCACGAACCGGTATATTCAACAAATGAGTTTTATAATCGGTTTGCAAATATAGTGCAGTATCAGCCTCTTCAGCAGAATTGTTGTTAGGGCGCGCATTGCTGTTCAAATCATTTACTGTGAACTGCCCCCATGAATTTGTGCAGTTACAATTATAGTTGAACTTATCGCGAATTTTATCCAAATCTGGAACCAGATAAGTAATACCGCCATAAGTTACAGACTTGGAATAATTGGCAAGGTTGCCATTTATTTCCGTAACTATTGCTGAACCCGGTGCCGCCGCTTCGTTTGAAGTTAGTGGCGTGGTTGTATAGCGGCGCATTTCTGTGGTGTTAAATGCAAATTGTTTATAAGAACCACCAAACTTAAATCTGAAAGTATCATTAAAATCATATTTGAAATTTAATGAACCTGTATCATAGGTGTTTTCAACGGTTAGCGGGCGTAAACGAATTAATGATGCATCACCAGAAGCATTGGTTGAAGCAGTTGATGAAGATGCCGCCGCATAGGTCCAGTAACAAGCCTGATCAATGCGACATCCAGTTGAGCTTGTACCCCAATTCACAACTGGGTTACTCATATCAGTTAAATCATATGAATAGCCTTTAACGTTATATGATTCATAAGTGAATGTGGTCTGTTCAGGGTTATCCAAGAAGGATTTAGATGAACCGATTAACAAAGAACCAGATAGTTTATCGGTAATCTGTGCATCATATTGGAAGTTTATTTGATCAAACGTTGTTTGCAACTTGTCAAAGCGCATTTCCGAACGAATATCAACATCGTTAAAAGATGCTTTTGTAATTACATTGCGCGCTGCATCAATTGTGTAATTATAAATATCGGTTTGCGGAAGGCCTGTACCGTTTCTTGAGAATGAAATGGGTTCAAGGTTATATTCTGTACGGTCGGCATTATAAACTGAATGCAAAACATCCAATGTTAAGGTGTTGCGGTCATTCAACTTGAACTGCAATGAACCGGTAATACCCAAACGCTCTGAATTTGTAATGAATTGCGAATTACGAAGAAAGCGTGGGAATAATGCCTGTGAAAGTTTCAGCCCCTCGCCAGTTACAACTGGATTTGAAGCTTCTGTAGTATTACAAACTTTTGTGGTTGCATTTGATGTACATGGCGCAATTGCGTTAAACGTATTGCCGCCATCAGTTGAATATGATTGGAAACGCCCGGCATTACCGGCTGAATAAGCATTTTGCCAACGACCTGAATTTGGGCCTTCTTGATAAATATCCTTGGTCGAATACGCAACAGAAAGTAACCCACCCAAACGTCCATCAAGCCAGCGATTTGAAACCATAAAGGTTCCGCGTTCACTTGTTTTATCAGAAAGATCATTATAGCCGCCCTGCAATGAGCCAGCCATTGTAAAGCCTTTATAATCAAATGGGCGTGCAGTGCGCAAATCAACCGTTGCACCAAGCGAACCTTCTTCAACTTCGGCAGAAAGAGACTTTCTTACGGTTAGAGAATTGAATAATTCAGACGCAAATACGTTAAAGTCAAAACCACGACCACGGTTCGCACCGCCGATTGCGTCGCGCCCACCGGTTGTTGCAATTGCCTCAAGTCCATTTAAACGAACACGCGTAAAATCCGGGCCAAGACCACGAACTGTAATGGTTTTCCCCTCGCCGCCTTCTTTATCAATTGCGACCCCTGGAATGCGTTGCAAAGATTCTGCAAGGTTTGAATCAGGAAACTTGCCAATATCTTCGGCCTTGATTACGTCAACAATATCGTTTTCAAGCTTTTTTGCCGCAATCGCACTTCTTACCGATGAGCGGAAGCCAGTAACCACCACCACACTCTCATCTTTTTTAGCGGTTTCTGCGTCTTGTGCAAAAGCAGGTGCAATAAATACGCCCGAAACCGCCAATGCCAAAATTGATGAGCTTAAAACCAATCCGCCACGGATTCCATGTGTGGCTTTCTTGTTATATGTGTATTTCACATCTTCCTCCCGGTAAAATAATTACCTTGTAAAATATCCCAATTGTAACTTTTTATGACTTCTCGGCGCCAAAGCTGACACCGGTGTCATATAATTATATTTTCACTTAGCACTTTTTTAAAATAAGTAAAACTAAAAATCAAGCAAAATGACAGCGGTGTCAAATTTTTTATTCTACTTATTTCAAACTATTTCCCCGCTTCATTAGGCAGGAATTCATCCCCCACCAAAAGCGGCCTTGTATTAATATCAATAGAAACAATATCCTTTGCATCAACGCCAAATACGACCTTGGCGCTTTTATTGATTCCAATGTCGTGAATCCCTGTACTTGCGCCGGAAGAAATTAATTGCCCTTTTTTAAGTGGTAGTCCTCGTTTTGCGAGATGCCCCGCAAGCCATGCGATTGCTTTTAATGGCCCGCCCGGCATTGAGAATAAGCCCCCTACCCCCATGGTTTGCTTTCCAAAGTTTGTAGCAGCGGTATATTTACGACAATTATCGGGTGATAAGTCAGCAGCTGAATTAATATCAGCCAATTTCCCACCCAAAATAAGCCCAAAATTATTTCCAAAATCAGATGCAACAACACAAGGACCATAAGAATTTATGTCCTTGATTGGCGATCCTGCCATTTCGACACCGCCATAAACACAAGAGATTAAATCCGCCGCGCTGTCGTCGGTATAATCAGTTTTGTTTATGTCGGCATCGTATGCAATCTCAAACACAAATTCAGCCTCAACTGCGGCAAACCCATTTTCATAAATAGGTATTTCAACAGCTTCGCTTTTTGAGTGTTTAAGGGCATTTCTAAAAATCGGACCAGCAAGGCGTTCACTATTGTGAACTTCGTGTAAATCGGGGGCAAGGCGCCCAATTTTCCAGCCGATTATATCACTATTCCAAAGCGCAATTGCCGCATCCTGAATTTGGTAAGAAACATCAAGAGATGCAGGAATTTGTGCCGGATATTCGTTAAAACTTCCGGCGTTCATACGTTCTTGCACCAAGATTTCGGCAATTTCAGAAGGTGATTTATTCATCGCGCTAGCCATCCACCATCAACAGGAATAATTGCACCATTCACATAATCTGAAGCAGATGAGGCAAGGAATATAACTGCACCAGCCAAATCAGATGGCAAGCCCCATCGCCCCGCAGGAATTCGTGATAATATTTCAGAAGAACGTTTTTCATCATCACGCAATTGAGCTGTATTGTCGGTTGCCATATATCCAGGGGCAATTGCATTTATATTTATGCCTTTTGATGCCCATTCGTTCGCCAAAAGTCGGGTAATACCCGCAATCGCAGATTTAGAAGCGGTATATGAAGGAACACGAATACCACCTTGAAAGCTAAGCATTGAGGCAACATTGATAATCTTACCATAACCTTGAGCAATCATTTCACGACCAACGCGCTGTGATAAAAAGAAAGCACCTTTGATATTAACATTCATTACGTCATCCCAGTCTTTCTCACTGAAATTAACGGAATCTTCGCGGCGAATAAGTCCGGCGTTATTAATCAAAATATCAATTTTACCAAATTCAGATTTGGCAGTTTCAACAATTTTTTCCACTGGCTCAAGGCTTGATAAATCAGCAGAGACATCAATAAATTTACGTCCCAATGCCTTTACTTTTTCGCCCGTATCATCCGCAGGAGATACGCCAGCAGAAACAATATCTGCCCCCGCAGAGGCCAATGCCAACGCCATACCCTGCCCAAGGCCAGTATTTGCACCAGTTACGAGTGCCGTCTTTCCACTTAAATCAAATAAATTCATTTCGTCCCCCTGTTAGGCAAGCTGGCAAATGTCGAGTTGGTTCATATCCGTATAGTCAAGGTTTTCACCACCCATCGCCCAAATGAATGAGTAATTTGAAGTTCCAGATCCCATATGAATTGACCAAGGTGGCGACACCACCGCCTGATTATTTTTCATTACGATGTGACGGCAATTATCTGGCTCCCCCATAAAATGGAAAACCCGATCATTTTCGCCAAGATTAAAATAGAAATATACTTCTGAACGGCGATCATGCAGATGCGGTGGCATGGTGTTCCAAACACTACCGGTATTAAGCATGGTTAGCCCCAACAAAAGCTGGCATGATTTTACAGTTGACGGAACAATATATTGGTAAATCGTCCGTTCATTAGAGGTTTCAAGCGCGCCACGTTGCAATGGAACCGCCTGGGCAATTGAAATGTGCTTCACCTCATAGGCATGATGCGCAGGGGTAGATGCAAGATAATATTTCGCAGGATTATTTGCGTCATCAGACGTAAAAATAACTTCTTCTACGCCCATTGGAATATAAAGACCGTCTTTCGGTGTCAAAACATATTCAATACCGTCAACCTTTACCTTACCATTGCCTGCACCAACATTAATTACGCCAAGTTCACGACGCTCAAGGAATGATTTCCCTGCGGCTGATGCAGGCTCGGTTTGGCGGGGAAGAAGCACTTCTTGTGATACCGGTGAGGCACCACCAATAACAAATCTTTCAAAATGGGTATAATTTAGGACGACTTTTTCATCCTCAAACATTTTTTCCAACAAGTATTTATCACGTAAATCCTGATTATCGGCATTTTGCATCATGTCAGGATGAGTTGCGTGATAAGTCTTATTATATATTGAGTTATTGCACATTTTATTGTCCTATAATTTATAAGCTAATTTCGGTAATTTATACGCAAGATCCACAACAATTTCGGATGCTTCATCAATTGTTAAACGATGTTGCGCGACAAGATTGGCAAGGAAGCTTGCATCCATGCGGCGCGCCATATCATGACGTGCCGGTATTGATAAAAACGCCCTTGTATCGTCATTAAATCCAATGGTATTATAGAAGCCCGCTATTGGTGTAATAGTTTCGCGGAAACGCTGCATCCCCTCTGGGCTATCATTGAACCACCACGCGGGGCCGATTTTCAATGCTGGATAATGCCCCGCAAGTGGCGCGATTTCACGGGCATAGTTCGTCTCATCAAGGGTAAATAAAATTATGGTTAGATCTTTTTCATTGCCATACAAATCTAAAAGTGGTTTTAGATTTTGAACATATTCTGTAACAGATGGAACATCCGCCCCTTTATCACGGCCATATTTATCAAATATCTTTTTATTATGATTGCGGTATGCACCCGGATGAATTTGCATCACCAAACCATCTTCTAATGACATACGCGCCATTTCACACAACATATGCCCACGGAAAACTTCGGCATCAACCGCATCAAAATGACACGAAATAATTTTTTCAAACAAAGCTTCGGCACGCGAACTACTTAGTTTTACAGTCTTGGCAGTTGGGTGACCATGATCGGTTGAGGTTGCACCCATAGCTTTAAAAAAAGCACGTCGTTTCTGATGCGCCTTAATATAACCCTTATAGCTAAAGCAGTCTTCACCACTTAATGACGACATAATTTCCAGATTTTTTTGAAATCCTTCAAACTCTGGATCGATTACATTATCAGGGCGATATGCGGTAATAACATTTCCAGACCAATCACTTTCACGAATGGCTTTATGATATTCAAGCGTATCAATTGGCGATTCAGTTGTTGCAAGAACCTCGATATTAAAGCGTTCAAACAATGCACGCGGTTTAAATTCATCCGTTGCAAGCGCATCATTTATCTTATCATAGTATAAATCCGCACTTTGTTTGTTTAAAAGAATATCAAATCCAAATACTTCTGAAAATACATGATTTAACCACATATATGATGGTGTGCCGCGTAATGTATAAAAATTTTCCGCGAAAATGCGCCACGCAGCGCGCCTATCAGTTTTTGGATAAACCCCATGCTTTGGAACGCACAATTCATCAAGGCCAATACCTTGTGAATATAACATACGGTAAACATAATGATCGGGCGATATAAATAATTCTGTGGCATTGGCAAAGTTTTCATTCAAAGAAAACCAATATGGGTCGGTGTGACCATGCGGCGAAATAATAGGTAGTTTTTCAACAAGGGTAAATAATTCACGCGCAATTGCCCGCACACCAGCATCAGACGGAAATAACCTATCTGAATTATGTATGAGCTTTGCAGATTGCAACGACATTAAAACCAACTCCCTTATTTATTTTTACCAGCATTACAATAAAAAGACACCGGTGTCATTTACTTTTTTCATTAAATAGCAGAAATTTTTAAAAATCGTTTCATTTCAGTGAATTACTTAAATGCACAACCTAAAAAACAAGAGACAATTGCATGCATTCAATGCAAATTATCAAAATCCCTTGGTTGAACCACGAACTATCAAATCAGACGGGAATACCATCTCCACCAAGCCTTTATTATCAATCTCAACAAGCATTTGCGCCGCATTGCGCCCCATATCACGGGTTGGCAATCGCACTGTTGTCAAAGGTGGGGTTAAACGCGCGGACAAGGGTGCATCATCAAATCCCACCACACTTAATTCATTGGGAATTGCGATATTTAATTCATACGCCGCCTTATAAACACCCGCAGCCATTTCATCATTACAGGCAATTATTGCGGTTGGGCGATTATGCTGCTTTAATATTTTAAGCGCCGCAAGATATCCGGTTTCGAACGAATAATCACCCGGTTCATCAAACTGCGGGTTGATTTTTACCCCTTCTGACAAAAGACCGGCCTCAAAACCCGCCCGTCTTTCATGCGCTGATGGATATAAAAGATTACCGCCAATATAACCGATATTTTTATGTCCGGCCCTCGCAAGATGGTTTCCAGCGGCCTCGCAACCAACACGGTCAATTGAAATTACTTGCGCCCCGATAAGTGGCGGCTCGGTAAGATTGCCACGACGCGCGGTAATGCGAACATACGGCACATCAAGCTCTATCATAAGATTTATGAGGCGCTTATCTTCCGCAAGAGGTGGTAATAATATTACCCCACTAAGTTTTTGGCGTTCTACAAAGTCACGAATTTCATCAACTAAATTTTCGTTGTTTCTGTCACATGGGTGAACCACAAGTTCGCGCCCATTAGAGCGCAAATAGTCTAAAATCCCCATTTGCATATTAACGACATATTGCGCATTGGGGTTATCATAGATCAAGCCCACCAAAAATGATTTGCGCGATGCAAGCGCGCGCGCCTGCGGATCTGGTGTATAATGCAAAAGCCTAATTACTTCTTTTACAAGTTTTCGGGTTTCATCCTTCACATTCTGGGAATCATTGATAATTCGTGACACCGTTTTCTTAGATACGTCGGCAACGTCAGCAACATCGTTAATTGTTACCTTCTTTTTAGAAGATAATAATCTGTCAATTTTTTTGACAATGTCAACAGTTATAATATCCTGAGAATTAACAGATTCAGCGCACATCTTAGCATTTCTTTGGTTTATATATTTTTATTAGCAAAATAAATTTAACTTGCAATCATTCATTCACTATTATATGACACCGGTGTCTTAATAAAGAGGAAAATTGCTAAATTGCGTAAAATAATGAAAATAAACGCCACTGATAATGTTGTTGTTGCGCTTGAAGACATCAAAGCGGGACAATTATCATGCGATAATTTTCATCTTGATTTAAGCTCACCAATTAGTCGTGGTCATAAGGTTGCAATTTGTGAAATAAATGCTGGTGATGCAATAATAAAATATGGCTACCCAATTGGGGTTGCGACACAAAACATAATGCCGGGCGAACATGTTCATGTCCATAATTGCCAATCTAATCTTGACGGAAGTATTGCCTCTATAATTCCAAAAATAGATAATAGAACGCCATCAAATAACAGCCCACAAATTAGTTTTATGGGCTATCAACGAGATGATGGCAGTTTTGGCATACGTAACGAAATTTGGATTATCCCAACGGTTGGCTGCGTTGCCAATATTTGTAAAAAAATTGGGCTTCAGGCAACAAAAAGCCATCCTGAATTAGACGGAAAGATCCATGTTTTTGCGCATCAATTTGGCTGTTCGCAATTATCCGATGATTTAGGTAATATCAAAAATTTGCTTACATCTTTAATTTGCCACCCCAACGCCTACCGCATTTTATTGGTTGGGCTTGGATGCGAGAATAATCAGGGCAGCAAAATAATCGGAGCCCTGCCAAAGTTCGCACAAGAAAAAACACTTTTCTTTAAAGCACAAGAAGTGGCAGATGAACTTGAGGTCGCATTAAACCATATCACCAAATGGAAACATGAAATGGCGCAGATGCAAAGAACCCCTGCACCATTATCGTCATTGAAAATTGCCGTTAAATGCGGTGGTTCAGACGGAATGTCTGGACTAAGTGCTAACCCACTTGTCGGTCATATTAGCGAGAGAATATATGATGCCGACGGCACAATAATAATGGGTGAAATCCCCGAAATTTTTGGTGCAGAACAAGTCTTATTGCAACGATGCGCAACCAAAGAAACGCAAGCCAAATTTTTAGAAACAATCGGAAACTTCAAAGAATATTTTACAAAAAATCAAATTGCAGTTTATGAAAACCCATCACCGGGAAATAAAGATGGCGGTATAACTACACTTGAAGAAAAGTCGTTAGGTGCTGTTCAGAAGGCCGGAAAAGCAACGATTACTGATTTAATAAATTATGGTGGACGCACTAATAAAGCTGGCTTGAATGTTGTTTACACACCGGGAAATGACGGCATTTCATCAACTGCATTTGCGGCGGCGGGTGCACATATAATCCTATTTACGACCGGACGCGGCACGCCAATGGGTTTTCCGGTTCCAACTTTGAAAATCGCTTCAAATACTGCACTTACGGAGCGCAAGCCAAATTGGATTGATTTTGATGCCGGAAAAATTGTGCAAAGTGGTGATTTTAATTCCCTTGCTGATGAATTGATGGATTTAATAATTCAAACCGCAAATGGCAAACCAAGCAAAAATGAAATCAATGATGAGCGTGAAATCGCAATCTGGAAAAATGGGGTAACATTATGAGTATTTTATCCCAAAGCCACATCAAGACACCAGCCTTTAACCGAAACAATTTAAAGGCATCAATTGTGCATTTTGGCCCGGGGGCATTTCACCGCGCGCATCAATGTTATTATATTGATTTATTGAACGCTATTACGCCTGATTTCGGCATTGTTGAAATTGCTCTAAATTCAGAAGACACTATCAAAAGCCTTAAAAATCAAGACAATCTATTCACCATCAAAGAACTTGGCGAAAATAGCAAAAACCACATTATCGCATCGATAAAGGATGCGATTTATGCACCACCTAATAAAAGCAAGATTTTTGATTTGCTTCAAAACCCTGAAATCAAAATCATAACCTCCACCATAACAGAAAAAGGTTATTGCCTTAAAAATGATGGTAAACTTGATTGGGACAATGAAGGCATAAAACACGATTTAGAAAACCTTGATAACCCCAGAACCTATATTGGTTATGTTATAAATGGCCTGTTGAGACGCTATAGAAACGCGACGCCACCATTCGTGATTATCCCATGCGATAACCTTAGCGAAAATGGAAAAAAGGTTAAAAATGCCCTTTGCGATTTTGCACAAAAAATTGATACTGATTTTGCAAAATATCTAATGGACAATCTTGTGGCACCATCCACCATGGTTGATAGCATTACCCCCAAGTCCGACAATAATCTATTTAACCAGATTGAAGATGAATATGGATACAAAGATAATGCTGCGGTTTGGCGCGAAGAATTTACGCAATGGGTCATTGAAACCTATGACGGACATAAGAATGTGCCTTGGGAAAAGGTTGGCGTAATTCTAACTGATAATGTTGCAGCGTTTGAACAAGTAAAGCTAAGAATTTTGAATGGCGCTCATTCAACGCTTGCCTATTTGGGTTGGTGCCTTGGCTTTGAAACAGTTGCGCAGGCAATGGTAAACCCAATGCTTGAAAAATTGGTGCATGATTTAATTTTCAAAAACATCATACCGTCTTTAAAAAACGTCGGGAATATTGATGTCACAACTTATGCAAATGACATTATTGCCCGCTTCAAAAATCCAGTGGTGCAACATAAACTCGCGCAGATTGCATGGGACGGATCACAAAAAATTGGCTTTCGCTTATTGCCATCAATCAGACAAAATCTGAAAGATAATACCAACATTTCATATTTGTCACTTGGGATTGCCGCATGGTGTCGCTTTATTATAAGGATGACAAGGCAGGGTAAGGAAATTACCGACCCAATGGCAAAAATCCTTATGGAAATTGCGAAAAAAGCAAAAGATAAAGCAAATGATATTGACGGCTTCTTATCATTAAAAATGATTTTTGATGCTGATTTGGAAAAAAACCAAACCTTTATCAACGAAGTAAAACAACAATATAATAAAATTATAAAAGCAGAAAATGGAGGAAACATTGAAGCCTTTTAAAAAATATATAGCCGCAATTTGCCTATTGGGGTCACTTCCAATTATTTCAACGGCATTTGCCAAAGAAGCGCCACAAACCTATAAATTAAACCGCGCTACCTATGACTTTACAGCGTGGGCAAAAGATACCAAAGGCGGCAAAGGTGGCCGAATTATAAAGGTTACAAACCTTAATAGCTCTGGCCCTGGATCCTTGCGTGAAGCCATAGATGCAGAAGGCCCGCGCATCGTTGTTTTTGAAGTTGGTGGGGTGATTGATCTTGGCGACAAAAACCTTTCAATCCGAAACCCATATATCACAATTGCAGGCCAAACCGCACCAAACCCAGGAATAACCATTATTCGCGGTGAAACCAATGCAACCGGAACCCATGATGTAATTATACAGCACGTTATGTTTCGCCCAGGAGACATAGGAAAGGCAAAAATGTCTGGCGGTGATGACGATGCCTTTTCAACTGTTGGGGCATATAATGTGATCATTGATCATTGTTCTTTTTCATGGGGAACCGATGAAAACCTGTCGGCATCTGGAAAACGCTTTAAGGGTGCGAATGTGAATGAATGGCGGCAAAATACTTCGCACAATATCACCTATTCAAACAATTTAATTTTTGAAGGTCTTGCCAACGCCAACCATCCCAAAGGTGAACATTCAAAAGGCGGCCTTATGCATGATAACACCACCGGTATTTTGCTTTATGGCAATGTTTATGCCTCAAACATGGAAAGAAATGCTCTATGGAAAGGTGGTTCTCATGGGGCGGAAATCAATAATTTAATTTACAACCCAGGGCAAAAAGCAATCCATTATAACCTTGTAGCGCACGAATGGGAAAATGTGCCGTACCAAACTGGAAAAGTAACCCTTATTGGCAATGTCTATCGCCAAGGGCCAAATACCCGCCCAGACACCCCATTATTTAGCGTTGGTGGAGATGGTGATGTTGAATTATACCTTAAAGACAATATTGCCCAAGATTTTGAAGGTAAACCAGTGGCACAAACCGGTCGTTACACCACAGGACGTGCAGAAATTATCCCAGCAAAAACGCCATATATAACCCCCGATGTAAAAACCATTCCGGCTTCATTACTCGAAAGAGAAATTTATCTTGCAGTGGGTGCACGACCATGGGCAAGAGACCCAGTTGATTTCAAAATCTTATCAGATGTGGTTGAGGGGCGCGGCGGAATTATTGACAGCCAAAGCCAAAATTACATTGGTTATCCAAAATATGCGCCAACCACCAAGGCCTTTGTCGAAAGTGACTGGAATCTTGATGACATGTCACCAAAGGCAGGTTGGCAAAGCTTATTTTCGCATTCATCGCAAGAGCATTAAATTATAAAACATCCATAAGAATGTAAAACCGAGGGATAGAAATGAAAAATACTGTTTCAAAATTATTTGCGAACTCAGCCGTTTTTTATTTTCTATCTTTCGGGATTGCAAATGCAGAAATTGTTGGAAAATTTATCCCCGCAGTCCCGCTTAGTGATGCCCTGGTTTCATCGTCCCATCCGATAAACGAGAAAGAATGGCATGAATATATAGCCCAAAGCGATGCCCAAAGAGAGCAGGACAAAGCCATATTCGACAAACAAATTCTTTCTGGGCAAAACAAACTGTTACCAATAGCAAATTTATCCTCATCAACGGCAACCGAAAACACCAAACTATTATCAATCCTTAGCTTTCAAATGCCATCTGGTGGTTGGTACAAGGCATTACCGCGCAATGTTATCCGTCAAAATGGCTATGCCTATTCACCTGAAGGAAGTTATGAAGCAACCATAGACAACGATGCAACCTATGAAGAACTAAAATTTCTTTCGCATGCCTATTCTAACGCACCGGATGAGTACAAACCACAAATTATAAACGCACTGGAAAATGGCGCGAATTTCCTTATCAAATCGCAATATCCCAATGGCGGCTATCCGCAAATGTATCCACTTCGCGGTTGGTATCACGATGCGGTTACTCTTAATGATGATGCAATGCTTAATACCATTAAGATACTTGGTGATATTGCAGATGGCAAAGATGGTTTTGCACAAATTTCCACCAAAACTCGCGAACAGGCAAAAACTGCGCAACAAAAAGCGCTATCTTTATTAGTTTCACTGCAAGTCAAGGTGAATGGCAAAAAAACAATATGGGCGCAGCAATATGACCTGCTTACTCTTCTGCCATGTTCAGCAAGAAACTTTGAAATGACGGCCCTGGCAAGCGGTGAAAGCGCCAATATATTGCTTTACCTTATGAAGATACAAAACCCTTCAAAGGATATTAAAGACGCAATCATTTCTGGCATAGAATATTTTGATGCCAACAAAATTGAAAACAAGAAGTGGGAAAAAAGCAACCAAACAGGCAATAAAGAATTAATTGATGCAATCGGCGCAAAACCTTTATTAGCAAGGTATTATGATATCACAAGCAACCAGCCATTGTTTGGCGATAGGGATAAAACCATCCACGATAACGTATATGACATAAGCCTTGAGAGGCGCAATGGCTATTCATGGTATAACACATCATATTCAAATGTGATGAAGGCATATGATGAATGGGAAAAAGCAAATAATAAATAAACCAATTTAAAAATATAATTTTTAAATATACTAATCAATCTTTTTCCAATGTGCGGTTTTGCATACAAGACCACCTAATATACAGCCTTTTGAAACCATTTTTTCAGAAGCATATTGCATTGATATTTTATATTTTAAATTTCGCTGCGGATCGCCGGCAATACCAGTAATTTGACCGTTTTTATGAGAATGAATTTGAATAACCAAATAATCGCCAACTTTTTCTGATTTTGTACCCGGCCTAATCCAAATATTTTTAACGCATAAATTTGCACCGCACTGATAGATATTAACCTTGGCTATATTATCGCCACGCGCCCAATTACCATACGGCGTATGCTGCATTGAAAATGCAGAAACAGGAAAGGTGATAAAAACGAATAAAATTAGGTTAAATATTTTTTTGGTCATGAATCTTGTACGTCTTGGGCAGGTAATTGGATTAGTAAAACTGAACCAGACGCAAACTCATAACGTATCATTGTTATGACTATTCAATTTTTTATGTTTTTGACGGCAACCGCATTTTTTATTATGTCGATTGCTTGGTTTTTAGAGCGCAAAACCAATCGCAGTGGTTATATAGATGCTGTTTGGGCCATAAACGTTGGTTTATTGTCGCTGATTGCAATTTTTTATGTTGGCGCAACATTTCGTTCCACCATTTTGGCTTTAATAATCAGCTTTTGGAGTTTTCGCCTTTCTTCATATTTATGGAAGCGCGGCAGCGTTAAAGATGACCCGCGATATGAAGCATTAAAAACCCAATGGGGTAAAAATGCATCTTTGCAATTATTCATATTTCTTCAAATCCAGGCGTTTTGCGCAATTATTTTAAGCTGTTCGTTATTGCTCTCGGCACAAAAACACACAATCGATTTTTTAGACATATTGGCGGCAATAATTATAATAATCGCCCTTATGGGTGAAGCATTGGCCGATAAGCAATTAAATGATTTCCGCAATATGGGAATCAGAAACGGCGTTTGTAACAATGGGCTATGGAAATATTCACGCCATCCCAATTATTTCTTTGAATTCTTGTTTTGGTGTGGAATTGCCCTATCCGCAATAAATTTAAATGAAGGTAGTCCTATCTCAATTTTGGCATTTGCCGCACCAATAATGATGTATTTATTATTGCGCTATGCATCTGGCATCCCGCCATTAGAAGCGTACATGCTGCAAACGCGCGGTGAAGTATTCGCAGAATATCAACAAACCACAAGTCCATTTTTTCCACTACCACCAAAAGAGAGCAAAAGATGATTAATCTAGAACGCATTATAGGCTTTGCAGAAACCGCCCCATTACCAGATTTTCTTTACTCACAAGGTATAAATTATCTAGTTGGCACGCAGAAAAAACGCTTAATCAAGACAAAATACTCGGACGAACAATTTGCAAATGAAATGATAAATTTTCCAATTGCTGCCAATACACAAGAAGCGAATGAACAACATTATGAAATCCCGTCTGAGTTCTTTGCGATTGTTTTAGGACCACACAGAAAATACTCTTGTTGCTTCTTTGAAGCAGATACCACAACCCTAATTCAAGCAGAAGAAAATGCACTTTCAGAAACTTGCAAACGTGCCAATCTTGAAGATGGCCAAGAGGTGTTGGAATTAGGCTGCGGGTGGGGATCATTGTCGCTTTATATGGCGCAAAAATATCCAAATTCAAAAATAACTTCTGTTTCTAATTCTAATTCCCAACGTGAATATATTGAAAATCAAGCATTAGTTCGTGGCGTAAAAAATCTAAGAGTTATTACTGCTGATATGAACGACTTCAACGTGGATAAAAAATTTGATCGTATCGTATCGGTTGAGATGTTTGAACACATGTCGAATTGGAAAAGTTTGCTGGAACGGGCGCGCACATGGTTAAAGCCTGATGGATTTATCTTTATTCATATTTTCACACATAAATCACATTCATATCGCTTTGATTTAAATAACCCGGCGGATTGGATTGGGCGATATTTCTTTTCAGGTGGCATTATGCCATCACATAATCTTATGGCACAAATGGGAAATATTTTTACGATTGAAAAAGTCTGGAATTGGAATGGTACACATTATAAAAAAACCGCTGATTTATGGCTAAGAAATTTCGATGAAAATCGCGAAAAAATCGCGAATATTTTCCGTGTTACATATGGAAAAGACTATCAAATTTGGATGCGCAGATGGCGACTTTTCTTCTTGTCTACTTCTGGATTATTTGGTTTTGATGATGGTAAAGAATGGTCAATCAGCCATTATTTAATGCGCCCAATTAACTAATAGTTGGATTATTATTTAAACTAATACCTGACTTTGGGGTCTTTGGTTTTGGTTTCAGCCAAAGACCTTTGAAAATTAGCTTTAAGGCTTCATAATGAATGCCAAAAACAACTTTTATGGTAAAAAACGGTAATTTCCAAAATATTTTCCACAAATTTGCATCATTCAATTTGTCAGCATGTCCTTTGAAGGACGCAAAAAGATATTTTTGGTTCTTATTATCCAAAAGCTTTATATTAACTAAAATATCATCTGATGGTAAAGCCAATTTGAATTTATACTTCATACCATTGGTCGCCATAAATGGCGAAACATGAAGCCGTTTTTGGGTCTCTTGTAATATTATTTGGTCATTATTGCTTTCCAATACATAAGAGTGTCTATCTCCAAACGTATTGTTAACTTCATAGATAACATACTCAACCCTATCGCCATTCATAATATAATAAATGCTTATTGGGTTAAAAACAAACCCCAATACTCGCGGCATAGTAAGAATGAAAATATCTCTCCCATCGGATGCGATCCCTAAATCTGACAGCATATTTTTTATGCGCTGATATATATTTTTGCCATTGTTGCTAGGCAATACGCCATAATCACTCTCATAAAAACTGAATAGATTAAAGCGGTTTACGGATATAAACTTTAGTCCACTAAGGTCATCCAACTTAGAAACGTCCAAAAACAGCATAAATCCAGAATATGATAAAAAATGCGCACGCGGCAAAAGCCGTCTGTGTATGATTTCACCGGAATAAATACATCCTTTACGCATTTTGCACCATTTGTGGCATTTGATATGCAAGCCGATTTTGAGAATTATCAAAATCCCATGGGCGCTTCCTTCCTGATATTGCCTCAGCAACAGCTAGCCCAGATTGTAAACCGTCTTCATGGAAACCATACCCCTGCCATGCGCCACAATACCAAAAGTTTCTTACGCCTTGAATCTCCCCGACCCGCTTTTGTGCGTTTAGCGCGTTGGCATCAAAAATCGGATGGTCAAATATTCGCTCGGAGATTATTTTTTCTGGTGCAATTTCAATAGGTGGATTAAGTGTTACAAAATAATCCTGTTTCGTTTCCAGGCGTTGTAAAATATTCATCCAATAAGAAACACAAAGCCCTTTTGTGTTTGAAATATAATTCCATGCTGCCCATGCCTTACGACGTTTTGGCATTAGCTTGACATCCTTGTGAAGAATAACACGATTTTTGCTATATTTTATCGTGCCAATTATCTCTTTTTCCAATGACGTTGCGGCATCATTGAATATTTTTGCCGTTACATCTGTATGCGTTGCAAAGACAACATCATCATAAAGGCCAAGGCTTTTATCCGTGCCAAATAGTTCAACTTTATTATCATGTCTGACCACATTTTTAATGGGACATGAAACATGAATTTTCCCATTAAAATTGGTTATAATTTTTTTTAGATATGGCTGTGCACCACCGACAACACTTCGCCATAAAACCCTATCTTTTAATTGCAAAAGACCATGATTAGAGAAAAATCGTACAAAGGATACAAACGGATATTCAGAAATTTTTTCCGCTGTGCATGACCAAATAGCCGCTGCTTGGGGCAATAAATGATCTTCTATAAAAGTTTTTCCATATTTACCCTTTATGAGGTATTCTCCTAAACTGAGATCTAAGTTTTTACCCTTTGCAAAATCCGATAATGCATTTTTATTAAAGCGAATAATATCAAATATCATTCCATAAAAACGCGGGCTTAATAAATTTGATTTTTGGGCAATAATTCCATCAACCCCAAGACTTGAATATTCGTAATTACCGCCTCTTGCAGAAACACCAAATGACATATCTGCCAGTTCATGCTTTACATCCAAAGCTTCAAACAGTGCCACTAAATTTGGATAGCACGGCCTATTAAACACGATAAACCCCATATCTATCCAATGGTCGCCATATTCATCCATATGTTTTACCGTGTGGCTATGGCCACCTATCTGTTCTTCGCTTTCAAATATTTCAACATCACAATCATGTTGCAAATGCCACGCGGCAGCTAATCCAGAAATACCGCTTCCAATTACTGCGACCTTTTTTCTGTGGTTTGCTGTATTTTGTAAATTATCAAATGAATCATGGATTTTAAGCATTTTAATTCCTTTGGATTTGATACGCCCACAAACTGTATTTGGATTAATTTCATTGTGAACCAAAACATTCTCACGGACGTAAAAAGCAGCAAAACAAAGGATTTAGCTTTGCTTGAATATAAAATTTATGGTCAAATGCCATTCATGGCATCAATAGATGATAATGCAAGTGACGCTTCGCGCGCTTTCATAAGCGATGAAGAATTAATTATATCTATTGCTGCGTCCCAAGACCGTGATGCCTATCGCGAATTATTTGGACGCTTTGCACCTAAGATTAAGGGGTTCTTAATTGGGCGAGGATGCACAAACACCGAAGCCGAAGACATTGCACAAGATGCAATGTTAAAAGTATGGCAAAATGCAAATCAATTTAATCCTACAAAAGCAAAGGCATCAACATGGCTCTATACAATAGTGCGAAATTTACGAATTGATTATTTACGCAAACAAAATCGTATTTCACGCCTTAAGAACGAATATGTCGAAGAACCAAATATTGCAGCCTTGCAAAATGAGAAAATAGTCCAAAGCCAATCCGCAAAAATTGTCCGCGAAGCAATTGAAGAACTTCCAGATGATCAATTAAGGGTGGTACGTTTATCTTTTTATGAAGACTTATCACACACACAAATTGCGGATGCATTAGGTCTTCCACTTGGAACGGTTAAATCACGTCTTAGGCTAGCATTGGAAAAATTAAAAAGTCTTCGATCTGATAACGGGGAAAAATTATGATTATGGCGAATGGCATCAATGGCCACATAGATGATTTGGATTTATGGGATTATGTGCGTGGCGGTCGTGATTATGGCGAACGTATAATAATTGCAACCCATCTTCACTTATGCAAAGAGTGCGAATTAAACGCGTCTGTCTTTGAAGATGCGTGCGGAGAATTATTAGAAAATTCTGAAGAAGTCCCAATGTCTAAACATTCCATAGACATTGCATTGGCACGCACTGAAATCAAAACGAAAACTATGCCATTACCACAATTGCAAAATGAAATTTATGGGCATAGTCTGCCTGATAACCTTAAAGGCATAAAAACTAAACCACGTCATTTTTTAGGGCCAAATGTTTGGATTGCACCCATAGTTGACAATGGCATCCCTGCACCTAATCAAGCATATTTCCTATGGGTCAAAGCGGGCATGCAAATGCTTCCGCATAGCCATACAAATAATGAGATCACACTTATACTTGAAGGCGGCTTCAAGGATGGGGAAAATAGCTATCATGCAGGTGATATTATCTATGAAGATGGCCATACTATCCATGCGCCCGAAGTTTTAGGCGATGAAGATTGTCTATGCCTTGTCTATCAAGATGGTCCAATTCTTCCCAAAACCTTTTTGGGCAAATTGTTAAAACCATTTGCAAGAATATAGGTTTATAATGAGATTAGTTCAAATAATAACAAGTGTCATCATTTTAATTATAACGCTAATTTGCCTTGATGCAGCTTGGTTCATAGCAAGTCTTGATAGTTTTTATAGACCACTTATGGGGGAGCTTCTAAATCCTTCACCAAATCTATTGGCAGGCGGCATTTTTTATATTATTTATGCAATAGGCTTACAAACATTCGTTGTTCAGCCAAGCTTCAAAGAAAAGCCATATAAACAAACGATTTGGCGTGCTTCTTTATTTGGCTTAGTTGCATTTTCAACATACGACCTTACCGCACTATCAGTTATACAGGGCTTCTCAATTAAACTTGCTATTGGCGATATTCTATGGGGCGTGTTTGCTGCAACCTTGTCTTGCATGGTAACAATTTACACACTGCGTAGATTGTTTAAGATGCACGTTTAAGAGTTAAATGAATTACATCTGTGCGATCAGATAAAAAGCCTGCGTTGCAATATGCAAGATAGAAATTCCACAATTTTTTAAACTTCTCATCATAGCCCTTAATACGCCCATTAGACCAAGCACTATTAAATCTTCTATGCCATTCTTGAAGTGTTCGCGCATAATCGTGGCCAAATTTGCGAACCACATTGGTTTCAAAGCCTTTTTCTATTGTGTAGCTTTTTAGCTTCTTAATCGAAGGCAAGAAGCCGCCCGGAAAAACATATGTTTGGATGAAATCAACACTCTTTATATATTTGTCAAATAAATCATCATGAATGGTTATAATTTGTAACCCAGCCATACCATTCGGCTTTAGAACCTCTTTAATTTTCCTAAAAAAGTCTGACCAATATTTATAGCCAACAGCTTCAAACATCTCGATAGAAACAATTGCATCAAATTGCCCCTTTATATCACGGTAATCGCAAAGCAAAAGATTAACCTTACCTTCCAATCCCCTATCGTTAATTCGCTTTTTGGCAAATTCATATTGTGCATTACTTATAGTTACGCAGGTTACATTTGCACCGATAACTTCCGCTGCATAAACCGCAAAGCCGCCCCATCCGCAGCCAATTTCCAAAACCGATTGGCCGGCTTGAAGATTTACTGATTTTGCAATTTCTTTATACTTTCGGTTTTGGGCCGTGTTTAAGTCTAAATCATTATCGAAAATAGCCGCTGAATACGTCATGCTTTCGTCAAGCCATTGTGAATAAAAATCATTCCCTAAATCGTAATGTGCATATATATTTTTTTTTGACCCGCTTTTACTATTTGGACGTAAAACATGTGTAATGCCATGAATAGTTTTCTTTAAAATACTGTCATTTTGTATCTTTGCAAAATTATCTAAATTCGCACTCAAAACTTGCATAAGCTCAAATAAATTAGGTGAATCCCATTCACCCTTTGCATAACTTTCAAAAAAGCCAATGTCACCCGATAGGTATAAACGCCATAAAAAGCGATAGTTATAAATAACAATATTTCCTATGGGCAGGTAATCAACATAATTACCAACAAGATGCGAAGCTCCATTAGGTAGCGTAATATTAAGCTCACCAATGCACAATTTTTGTTTTAGTAGTTTTATAAATTGAACTTCAATAATCTTGTTTATAATATCCATTTTTATTCTTCAAACTATACGTTAATAGTCTTTATACGCAGGGAAGAAGTTATTGGATTTTTAAATAATGCAATTAAACGAAAGAATTTTTCTGAAAATAGAGAAACCGCTTAATATTGTTCGCGGCTTTGAGTAATAAATTGACTTGTTGTGGATTTTTGGGTGCGGGGGCAGGATTTGAACCTGCGGCCTTCAGGTTATGAGCCTGATTTTATTTT
>APMI01003757.1_pt1 | contig 27107 bp, 24 predicted proteins | sample 667938 | NCBI WGS metagenome assembly APMI01 (sample SAMN01084076, study PRJNA167559) | wastewater metagenome | biome: Wastewater | place: Denmark: Ejby Moelle, Odense | collected 2011-11-28
GATGGCGATGCGAAAAAGCAGGCCGAGATAGCGACGCCTCTAGTTATTAGCACTGGTGGTGATTTCGCGAAAGTAGCCGAGCGATTATCGGGTTTGTCCGGTGGGAAGGCGGTAGTGGGACAAACAGGCCTCATTAGTAATACGGGCGTCTCGGGTGGCCTTCAAGTCGCTGCGGTGGCAAAACTGGACAAGGGTCAAGTATCTGGTCTTTTGAAGAGCAACACCGACGATGGGTACTACTATGTCAAAGTATTGGAAAAAAGCGATACGCAGGTAAGTTTTTCATACCTTCACATCCCGCTCACTCAATTTACCAAAGACCTTGAGGCACTTAAGAAGTCGGGTAAAATAACCGAGTATATATCAATCGAAGACAAGAAATAGGAGGTGTTTATGTATACACTACCTGGATTACCCTATAGTTACGAGGCACTTGAGCCGGTGATTGGCGAAGAGATTATGCGCTTGCACCACGCCAAGCATCACCAGACCTATGTCGACAGGCTTAATGCCGCCCTGCAACAACAGCCCGACCTGCAGCAAACAACACTAGTCGAGCTACTCTCGAATATCGGTTCACTCCCAGACTCCATCAGACAGGCTGTTCGTAATCACGGTGGCGGGCACTATAACCATAGCTTATTCTGGCAGTGTATGGCCCCCAATGCTGGCGGTGAGCCAGGGGGTGCACTCGGGGAGGCAATCACGGCAAAGTGGGGTAGTCTGGAGGCGTTTACTGAAGAGTTTAACAGCAAGGCGCTCGGACTATTCGGAAGTGGTTGGGTGTGGTTAACGCGCGACCTTGAGATTCTTGCGATGCCCAATCAGGACACCCCTATGATGGAGGGCAGGGGTGAGCCGCTCATGGGACTCGATGTATGGGAGCATGCATACTACCTCGATTATAAAAATAAAAGAGATGAGTATATCGCAAATTGGTGGCAGGTGGTGAACTGGGAGTTTATCGAGGCGCGGTACGACACCTAGCCAGACATAGTGCATGTCTGAAAATAAATATCCCACGCAAGGTGGGGTACTTATCTTGGCGCGCCCGACCGGATTCGAACCGGCGATCTCCTCCGTGACAGGGAGGCGTGATAGACCAGCTTCACTACGAGCGCATATTGCTTCACGTATGATAGCAGTTTTGACCCCTATAATCAACACCAGACTACGATTTATTTTCACAGAGCCCAATGGTATAATGATACGAGCTGCAATGTGCCGCTGTAGCTCAGCTGGTAGAGCGGCGCTTTCGTAAAGCGTAGGTCACCGGTTCAATCCCGGTCAGCGGCTCCACAAGAAGTATATATGCAACAATCTTACCTCAATAGTATTATCAAAAATGTGCTGACAGACAGGCCACTCTCGCTTCTTATGGGTGGGCTTGTACTCGCAGGTATTATTTATATGTGCGTGGTTGGTTTCAATATACACCCGAGTGACGTAACGGTATATTCGCGCTATACCGCATTTGGAGAAGCACATTTCTATAAGGCGCACTGGCAATACCTGCTGAGCTTTGTGCTTTTTGGGCTAGTCGCTACGGTTGGTCATGTATCACTCATGATCAAATTACATAGTCTCGAGCGCCGCCAAACAGCCCTTATTATTGGGTGGCTAGGTATCGTGCTGCTGTGTGTTGCAACTGCCTATGCGCTTGCGATCATGCAGTTAGGTCATAGTTCATGATTGATCTCGAGCTGCCACTGACAAAACGCACTCGCCTTTATCGCTTTTTTGAAATCCTACCCGCAGTTATGAGCTATGGGATGATAGTCCTCCTGATTGTATTGTCGATATTTTACCCACTGGCTGCGGCAATATATCTACTCCTGATCATAATGACTTTTTTTATTAAGTCGATTGGCATCTCGTACCATACAATTTTTGGCCACTCACAGCTTGTGCGTGCTCAGAAAGTTGACTGGCACGAGCGATTGTTGGACCTTGAAGACCCGGCACGGGCCTACGACAAGCTGTACGCTACTTCATCAAGGGCATTTGGTTTTGATGCGCACAAAGATAATATACGCCTTGCAGCTGCCGACCCAACAAGCTATCCCAAGCCGTCAGAGCTGTATCATGCAGTAGTCATAGCCGCCTACAACGAAGGGTATGACGTGATTCAACCGACTGTCGAGTCGGTACTTGCATCGAGTTGTGACAGTGATCGCGTGATCATATTCTTGGCCTATGAAGAGCGAGGTGGATCTGGTATCCAGGCCACAGCACTTCGCCTCAAAGAGGAATATGGGAATAAGTTCAAGACCTTTCAAATAGTGATGCACCCTGATGGGCTAGAAGACGAGCTAAAGAGTGGTAAAGGCCCGAACATCACCTACACAGGCTATCAGCTGCAGCGATGGTGTGACGCAAACCAGATACCATACCACTCCGTAATCGTCACCACGCTGGATTGCGACAATCGTCCGCACCCAACCTACTTCGACTACCTTGGCTATGAGTACATCGTACAGGATGATAGAAAACACCTTTCGTATCAGCCGATCGCGCTCTACTTTGGTAATATATGGGATGCGCCGGCACCGATGCGGGTGATCGCAACAGGTAACTCATTCTGGACGATTATTAGTAGTATGCGTCCGCACACGTTGCGTAATTTCGCTGCACACTCCCAGCCGCTCGATGCGCTGGTTGAAATGGGCTTTTGGAGTAAGCGGAGTATCGTTGAGGATGGACATCAATATTGGCGAAGCTACTTCTATTTTTCTGGTAATTACGGAGTGGTGCCGATCCATGTACCCATCTATCAAGATGCGGTGATGGCCGATACTCTTGGCAAAACACTCATCGCACAGTTCAAGCAGCTTAGACGGTGGGGGTATGGTGTATCAGATATCCCTTATGTCGCTATGCATCTATTTACGAAATCTCGCACGGTGCCATTTTTTGAGGGTTTTGCACGTTTTGTAAGACTAGTCGATAGCCATGTGACACTTGCTACAACAGCTATACTTGTCACGTTTGGCGGATGGGTACCACTTTTGCTCAACCCGCAGTCTAAGCGCAACATTACCGCCCACTCCCTACCTATTGTGGTGAGCCACATACAGCAGGTTGCTATGGTCGGGCTATTTATTACTATTCTCATGATGCTCAAAATGCTGCCGCCGCGCCCTGAGCGCTACAAGAAGCGTCGTACTATCGGCATGGTGCTCCAGTGGCTACTGATGCCAGTTACCTCTGTGTGCTATAGTGCGATTGCCTCATTTAACGCACAGACACATCTGGCGCTCGGAAAGTATCTCGATCGGTTTGATGTGACCGAAAAGGCAACACTCGCTTCTCAGGAGCGGGCACGGCTTGCGAAGCAGCGGAAGTCATAAACACAGTAGGGATAGGGTTTGGGCCAAAATCTTGCCTCGTACAAAGTCCTCATAGCTAGGAGTAGGTAATCAGTCTATTAGGGCGAGAAGAGGCGCTGCATTAAAAGCAGCGCCTCTCTAGTGTTGTCATAGTAAGATATCGAGACAAACTACTGGGTGCGACCCTTGGTCTGCTTCTTGATATCACTCCAGCTAATGTCGTACTCGAACGAAAGGTTAAAGCTGTCGAGCGCAGATGGTTTTGAAGTGTTTGTATGGGTAGTATTCTTACTCATACGTTCATATTAGCACAAGTGTTTAATTATGTCAAGTTCCCACAAAACTTTAAATATATCACGGTGCGGGTTATTCTCTGAATCGCTGAGCAATATATACGTGGATAACTACCACATGTCTGTGGAGAGAATTATTTTCTTTCAAAAATAAAATACCCCGAAATGGAGTATCTTAGTCTGGTGGGCGATATAGGATTCGAACCTATCACCTCGTCAACGTCAATGACGCGCTCTAGCCAAATGAGCTAATCGCCCTCACTTAGCATTAATTATCATAGCAAAACAGGGGCGGTGTTGCAATAACAGAGGGAGTTAGAGTACTATAGTATAGAACGACGATGGAGAGTAACCGCCTCTGGAGTTCCGTGGGGGATTGTGCGTACGGAACGCGGCAATATAAGTGCTTGGGTGTGTAGCCCAGGAAGTCCGGTGGAACCGCCCCGCTAATAATAAGACAAAGGGGTCCGAGACATGCGATTACTAGGTTTTCTGTCGATAGAATCTATAGATCGCATGTTTTTATTTGTATAAAAGGAGTGTCACTATGAATGAAGATCAATTCTATGCAATGCGCCACAGCTTGGCCCACATTACCGCACAGGCGGTCCAGCATATTTGGCCAGAAGCGAAATTTGGTGTCGGACCAGTAGTCGAAAACGGCTTTTATTATGATATTGATCTTGGGGAAACAAAAATTTCCGAAGCTGACTTCAAGCAGATAGAAAAAGAAATGCACTCGATTATCAACAAGAACTATGTATTTGAGCGAAGTGAAAAGCAGATTGATGACGCCATCGCTTGGTCGAAAGAGGCAAAACAACCGTATAAGGAGGAGCTGCTCAATGACTTGAAGCGTGCCGGTACTACGATTGCTAAAGATCTCGATGCGGCCGAGCTTGGACTACAGGCGGAAGGCGAAGCGGCAGTCGAAAACGTGTCATTTTACACCGATGGTGATTTTACTGACCTCTGTCGCGGTCCTCATGCTGAGAGTACCGGTAAGGTAGGTGTGTTTAAGCTTATGCGAGTCGCTGGCGCGTATTGGCGTGGCAAGGAGACAAACCCACAGATGCAACGGCTATACGGCGTGGCGTTTGCTACACAGGAAGAGCTAGACAGCTATCTCACGATGCTTGAAGAAGCCAAGAAGCGTGATCACCGAAAACTAGGTGAGGAATTGCAGATTTTTACCTTTAGCGATGATGTCGGCAAGGGCCTGCCGCTCATGATGCCAAGAGGATCAATTGTGAAGAATCTACTAAGCCGCTACATGCGACAGCAAGAAGAAGCGCAGGACTACCAGTACGTTGATACGCCAGTGATCACCCATGAACGGCTTTACCAAAAGTCTGGCCATGCAAAGTTCTATGCTGAGGACATGTTTTCGATGGAAGACGCCGAGGGCCAAAAATTCTACGTCTCTCCTATGAATTGTCCACACCATCACCAGATTTATAATAAGGTTGTCCAGAGCTATAATGATCTGCCGCTACGACTGGCAGAGCATGCTGGGCTATATCGTCATGAACTTTCGGGCACGCTGACCGGTCTTATACGTGTGCGCGGACCAATAACGCAAAACGACGCTCATCTGTATGTCACGAAAGATCAGTTGAAAGATGAATTTAAGAAAGTGCTTGAGCTGTTTCGTGATACCTACGACATCTTCGGCATCGAAGATTATTGGTATCGTCTATCACTCCCGGACTTTGAAAAAGATAAGTACGAAGGAGACATGACTGTCTGGAAAGAGTCAGGAGACTTGATCCGACAGGCCATGGATGAATTGGGTGTAAAATATGTTGAAGCCGAGGGAGAGGCAGCTTTTTACGGTCCAAAGGTGGATGTACAGACTCGGAATGTACTAGGCAAGGAAGACTCAATTGCGACGTCACAGATTGATGTCTTAATTCCTGAGCGGATGGATTTGGCGTATGTAGATTCAGAAGGAAATAAGCATCGTCCTATTATAATCCACCGAGCCATTCTTGGTTCGATCGAGCGTTTCATTGGATTTTACTTAGAAAAAACTGCCGGCTGGTTTCCATTCTGGCTTGCGCCGGAACAGGTGCGTATTCTAACGATCAATGACACGGTGCGGGACTATGTTGATGAGATTACAACGATTATATCAGAGGTAGTTTTGATGAAACCGCTCAAATATAACGAGGTTAGATTTACAACAGATGATCGCAACGAGAGCCTCGGTAAGAAGATTCGCGAAGCTACGGCCATGAAAATCCCAGTTCAGCTCATTGTTGGGCCTAAAGACAAAGACAATCGTGAAGTGAGCGTTCGTACCCAGCAGGGGGAGGAGAAGGTTGCTCTCAGTAAGCTCGCAGATTATCTCAAGGATATTTAGGATGGCGAAGAGGCTGGTAATAGCAATCGACTGTGACGATGTGCTTATCGGTGCTTCTGAGTATTTAGTGGAAATATATAACCGTACCTACGGGACAAGCGTACAATTACAGAACGCATATGTATCAGGGAACACCGAGTGGCAGGCAGATCGTGACGAGGTGCTTCGGCGGATATATGCGATTCAGATGACTGACGACTTTGCGGCTATTGAGCCAGAGGACAGTACGGTCAAAGCAGTAGAGCATCTTGCAGGTGATCACGAGCTGCACCTGGTGACTGCCAGAGATAGCACTGTGATGTCGGTAACTCAGCAGGTGGTCGATACGTATTTTCCAGGGTGTTTTGCCTCGATTGAGCATGTTGGTGCGGATGCCTCAAAAGGTGACATTTGTGCACGGATTGGCGCGCATGTCATGATTGACGATAATGTTGGTCACCTAGAGACTGCTAGCGAGAACGGCGTAGGGCTACTCATCTGGTTTGGTAAATACGCATGGCAAGAAGCGCAGAAAGAGCGTGCGCAGTCACTTGCTGGCCTGCGAAGTTGCCGTAACTGGCAAGATGTAGTAGGTGTGGTCGGTGACTATGCAAGACGATAAGAATCTTAGAGAGTTGGTTTATCGTTTGATGCAGGGGCTGCCTGCTGATAAGGTAACCACCTATGGTGATCTAGCGGCAATGGCAGGTAACCCACGAGCGGCACGGATCGTTGGTGGTATTGCACATCAGGGGCCAGAAAAACTACCCTGGCATCGGCTTGTGAATGCTGAGGGTGGGCTAGCGATTGGTTACCCGGGTGGACAAGATGCACAGCGGCAACTGCTCGCACAAGATGGGATCGAGTGCGATGCTGAATATAGGGTAAAAAATTTTGGAGAACGGCGATGGCGACCACAGGAATACGACCAGAACCTCCACTTGTTGTAATCGTAGGACCAACAGCGAGCGGCAAAACTGGTCTGGCAACTCGCCTAGCGAAGGAGTTTGGCGGTGAAATTATTTCGGCTGACTCACGTGCTATTTATAAGGGTCTTGATATTGGAACGGCTAAGCCAGATATGCATGAGCGGGAAGGAGTGCCCCATTGGGGCATCGACATTGTTGGTCCGTCCGAGCGATTTACCGTGTCTGACTTCAAGGATTATGCAGTACAAAAAATAGCTGAAATTCGCCTGCGAGGCCATGTGCCTTTTCTTGTTGGCGGCACTGGCTTGTACATTGACGCGGTTGTGTACGATTATCAATTTCCTGACGGCACAAATGACGTCAGTAGGCGTGATGTGCTTGCTAGTCTTTCGTTGGGGCAACTGCATAAATATTGTGAGGAAAACAACATTCATTTTCCTGAAAATTATAAAAATAAGCGATATGTCATCAGTGCAATATTGAGGCAGGGCCATAGCGCAAAGAGGCGGAAACGACCTGAGCCTAATACTATAATTGTTGGAATCACAACGGAAAAAGCAGAATTACGTAAGCGAATTGAGCAACGTGCGAGTGATATTTTTGCAGCCGATATCGTCGGCGAAGCACAGCAGGCCGCAAAGAGTTATGGGTGGGACAACACTGCCATGACTGGCAATGTCTACCCCCTGATCCACCGGTATCTTATGGGTAAAATGACCATAGATGAGGCTCAGGATCGTTTTGTATTACTCGACTGGCACCTAGCCAAGCGGCAGCTTACATGGCTGCGTCGCTCTGACCATATTCATTGGCTAGAGCTTGATGAGGCGTACACCTATTGTGCTCGGAGGCTCGCAAAACCGAACATCTCGTGATACCATATAGATAATACATGAGGGATTATACGCGTAATGATTGATGCACTATTTGGTTCAAAAACGAGGGTGAAGCTACTTCATCTTTTCCTGAATAACCCCGGTAAGGCATTCTATGTTCGCGAAATCACACGCTTGATTGACGAACAAATTAATTCAGTCAGACGTGAACTCGCCAATATGCTTGAGGTTGGGATCATTACCAGTGATAGTGCCGACAACAAGCTATACTATGAGATCAACCAGCGCTATCAATATTATTTACCGTTCCGTGCTATTTTTGCTGATCAGGGAATCGTATCCAAGCCACTACCCGATGACGAGAAGACTGTCGTATCATGGCACCGTTCCCTCAAGTCGTTGCCCGGCGTCCGGGTTGCAGTGATTGCTGGTGTGCTACTGAAAAGCTCCGCAAGCCAAGTTGATCTGCTGCTCGTAGGTTCGCCTGTAGACAAGAAGGTGAACGCGCTAGTTGAGATGATCGAACATGCCGAGGGGCGAGAGATCAGCTATGCTGTGTTATCATATGATGAGTTCTACTATCGATTGAGTGTACGAGATCGATTTATCACAGCAATACTGACCAATAGATACCAGGTGATGGTAGATACTGATAATATCCTGAAAGACTAGCGAAGGAGGAGACATGTTCGAGTTGGAATACAGGGGTGGAAATTGTGTGGTGCTTACGAGCAAAAATGTTGCCATGGTTATTGACCCGAAACTATCACTGGTCGGGTTGAAAGACATTAAGACTAGTGATGAGATTGAGTTGGCCACGGAATCTCGCTTTCGGGTAGAAAATTCAGATGCCAGAATTATTATTGATTGCCCGGGTGAGTATGAGGTAGGTGACTTTACGATTCGTGGGGTTGCGGCGGCACGGCACATAGACTCTGATCAGCAAGAGAAGCTTTCAACTATCTACCGGATAACTTGTGGTGATGTGCGCATGGCTATTGTTGGCAATATCGATCCGAAGTTGGATGATGAGCAGCTCGAGGCAATAGGCGTAGTTGATATGCTTGTTTTGCCTGTAGGTGGCGGTGGCTACACTCTTGATGCCACGAGTGCCGCAACTATCGTGCGGCAGATTGAGCCAAAGGCAATTGTTCCTGTCCATTTTGCCGAGTCCGGTGTGACATACGAGGTACCTCAAGATCCAGTAGATCCATTTATCAAAGAGCTTGGAGCACCACTCGAACAGGTGGCAAAGCTGAAAGTGAAGTCCGCAGGCTCCTTGCCAGCAGTTATGACGGTCATACAGGTAGCGCGCAGCTAACCAGGTACATTAACCTACTAACTAAATAGAGGCTCCATACGAAGCCTCTATTTAGTTAGCGGTTGTCGGCGCTACTTAGCAACGGCAAGAATGCCTTTTTTCCTTAGTGTACGAATTGCTTGTGTTGATAAGACCATAGTGACCTTCTGTCCATCTACAAGAAATGTTTTCTTTTGTAGATTTGGTTTAAACACGCGCTTTGTTCGACGCAAAGAGAAGCTGACATTGTGGCCAAATTGCTTACCTTTACCTGTGAGTTCACAGCGAGCTGTCATCTTCGTATTCCTCTTACTATTTACAATCTGTATCAGTATACGCCATAAGAGGTGAATGGTCAAGGGTGTGCATGATATAATTAGCTTCATGGATATTGGCTACATACTGACAGTACTCGGTGTTATTTTTATTTCGATGACACTGCATGAGGTGATGCATGGGCTTATCGCCTATAAGCTCGGTGATGAAACGGCTCATTTGATGGGTAGACTAACCCTTAATCCACTCAAACACATCGACCCCTTTATGACGATCTTACTACCGCTTCTCGTCATCATTACAAACGCGATGACTGGCGCAAATACCCCTGTGTTTGGTGGTGCGAAGCCGATGCCGTTTAACCCTGCACGTATCGAACACGATGAGTGGGGGATAGCGCTTATGGCTATCTCTGGTCCGCTCACCAATCTTCTTATCGCATTCATTAGTTTTGGGGTATTCGTAGTGGCTGGAGGTGATGTGGAGAGTGTGTTTGGACAGATCGCACTTACGAGTGTGTGGGTGAACCTGGGATTCTTTGCATTTAATATATTACCAATTCCACCACTTGATGGATCGCGGGTAATGTATGCGCTCGCTCCCGATTTCGTTCGATCGGCTATGGATGCAATTGAACGATATGGGACTATGTTTGTATTCGTGATTGTCATGCTTGCCGGCAGCCTGCTCCAGGGCTATATGACAGGAGTGATAACTTGGTGTATCGAAATCTTCTCGCGCATATTCGGTGTTGTGTAGCCAAAAAAGGAGTATAATATAATTAGTCCCAGAGCACATCTCGGCGTATATGATTTTCCTAACATCATAGACACGGGACTTCAACATTTATCACTCCTGTGGGAGTGATGTGAGAAGACCCACCTTGCATTTATGCGGGGAATGTCAAGCGCTGAAGATGCTGGGACTTTTATGCAGGCTATTTTCGGGATGTGGCGCAGTTGGTAGCGCGCGCCGCTGGGGGTGGCGAGGTCGCAAGTTCAAGTCTTGTCATCCCGACCATCAAGATTTCATTGCCGCGGGTGGTCTAGCGGGTGTTGTAGATAATGCACGTAAGAAGTATGCTGCTTGGGAGAAAGACGGTCTTTTAGGTGACCAATCATCTGGCCAATAGGCTTTAGTTTGCTATAATATCCCACAGCAGTTCATTAGATGATCGCTTGTACCCTGTATAAGAGGAAAGTCCGGGCAGCATAGGATACGACAGCCGCTAACGGCGGCCGGGGGTGACCCTAGGGAAAGTGCCACAGAAACGATACCGCCGTCTCAAGCTGTAAAAGTGACTGACGGTAAGGGTGAAAGGAGTGGGGTAAGAGCCCACAGCGACGCATGGTAACATGCGGAGGAGGTAAACCCTGTCGGCTGCAAGGAGATGTGCATAAAGGGCGATCCGTCCGCATATCGCTATCCGCTTGATCTGGCGAGCAATCGCCAGGCTAGATAGATGATCATCCGCGACAGAACCCGGCTTATCGATGAACTGTCAACTAAAAAACTCCGACGTATGTCGGAGTTTTTTTATGCAATTGGCTAGTAGTAGGCTATTTAATCGCTGATTTGACGATTGCTGAAAACGCGTGCGGGTCGCTAACTGCAAGCTCGGCCAAGACCTTACGATCAAGCTCGATGCCCTGAGCCTTGATACCAGCGATCAACTTGCCGTAGGTTGTGCCGTTTTCGCGAGCGGCAGCATTAATACGGGTGATCCAGAGGGCTCGCAGGTCTCGCTTGCGGTTCCGCCGATCACGATATGCATACTGAAGTGCTCGGACAACTGCTTGTTTCGCGAGTCGGAAACTACGGGTCCTGTTATGCTGCATGCCTTTGGCAGCTTTGAGTATCTTATTGTGCCGCGCGCGTGCGGGTACGCCTCGTTTTACTCTCATGATTAGACTCCTAATGCACGTTTAGCATTTTTCTTCATTGCACCTGTCACTTCTGCGGTAGTATTAATATTACGTTTACGTGACTTGCTCTTTTTTGAGAGCATATGATTGCCGAATGCACGTCGGCGCGTGAGTTTGCCGGTACTGGTTAGCTTAATTCGCTTAGCAGTGCCCTTATGGGTCTTTAGTTTTGGCATTACTTGCTCCTTATTACGATGCTCAGGTTGCGGCCTGCCATCATTGGTTTCTGTTCGAGTATCGCCACATCCTCAAGTAGGGAAATGACACGATCGGTTAGCTCGTAGCCGAGCTCTTTGTGTGCCATTTCTCGACCGCGGTAGAATACAAGTATTTTAACCTTGTGCCCTTCGGCGAGGAATTCACGGATCTTACGGAGTTTTATGTCTAGATCGTTTGCACCAATCTTTAGACCGAATCGCATTTGTTTAAGCTCTGATGCTTTGTTGGAGCGTCGATTCTTCTGCTGCTCCTTCATTTTTTGATACTGGAACTTGCCCCAGTCAACGACTTTAGCCACAGGCGGGTCGGCGTTTGGTGAAATTTCCACCAGATCAACTCCGGCCTCTTCGGCTGCTTTCAGTGCCTCAAGTCGAGACATGACGCCAAGCTGCTCTCCATTTGTACCAATAACACGAAGCTCTCTTGCCCTGATTGCTTCGTTTATGCGATTAGATGTGTTGATACACTCTCCTTTGTGTCCGAGCTGTATTGTTAGTGATATACTCGAATTTAATTCTAACAGATGTGGGCAAGTATTTCAAGAGGGTTGGCGGTATTGTAGTGCCTCGGATAAGTGACGAACATCTAGTTGCTGGGCACCTTCAAGATCCGCGATCGTCTGAGCTACTTTTAGTAATTTGAAATAGCTTCGAGGACTCAGGTTTAGTTTGTTTGCCGCCGCAGTAAGCAGGTTACGCACTTCAGGAGTCAGCGATATGTATTTTTTCACCTCACTACTTGATAAAGAACTGTTGTATTTGATACTACTCTTGTATCTTTGGAATTGAACTTTCTTTGCAGAAGCGATAGCGTTTTGAGCTTTAAGGTGTTGTGATTCTGACACTGAGGCATTCGAGAGTAGCTGCTCATTTGGTATCCGTGAGACGGGGATAACCATATCGATACGATCAAGCAGTGGGCCCGATAGGCGCTTCTGGTAGGAAAGAATCTGTGATGTCGTACACGAACATTCATGTGCCGCATCTCCGTAGTAGCCACATGGGCAAGGGTTCATAGTACCAACGAGCATGAAGTTGGAGGGGTATGTCGCTCTCCCGCCTACTCGCATAATAGAGACGGTTTTGTCCTCAAGAGGTTGTCGAAGTGCCTCAAGCACGGAACGAGCGTATTCTGGCATTTCATCAAGGAATAGTACACCAAGATGGGCGAGGCTAACCTCACCCGGTTTTGGGTGGGTCCCTCCGCCAACAAGGGCGATAGTGCTCGCAGTATGGTGTGGGGCACGAAAAGGCCGGTGATGAACCACGTCACCCGTCAGTACGCCTGCCAGGCTATGTAGTTTCGTGACTTCTAGACGTTCTTTGCTGGACAGTGGAGGGAGAAGCGATGGGAGGGTCTTTGCGAGCATGGTTTTACCAGCACCGGGTGGTCCGGTGAAAAGGATGTTGTGATGTCCGGCAGCAGCGATGGTCAGAGCGCGCTTCGCCTGCTCCTGGCCATAGACATCATCGAAGATGGGTGTGTTGAGGTGAGGGTTGGGCTGGGACGCTGTGCGTGCATAGGGTTGCATGATCACCTCTTGCTTGAGGTGTAGATATAGTTGCTTGAGCGATTCCACCCCATACACAACAATGCCCTCAACGAGTGTCGCTTGTGCGGCATTTGCCGCCGGCACATAGAGCGTAGAGCAGCCGCTGCGCTGCGCAGTCTCTGCAATCGATATCGCTCCCGTAATGGGTCGAAGCTTGCCGTCAAGTGCTAGCTCCCCGGCAAACACCGAATGATGGGTGTCGCCAAGGCGTAGCTGCCCGCTGCTCGTGAGAATTGCCAGTGCGATAGGCAGGTCGTAGTGGGTGCCGTCCTTTGGCAGCTCGGCGGGTGCAAGGTTGACCGTGATGCGCTTAGGGGGGTATTCCAAGAGTGAGTTAGTGATCGCACTCCTTACGCGCTCCTTGGCCTCATCGATCGCCTTGTTGCCGAGGCCAACAATCTGCAGGCCCGGGAGTCCTTTTGTGATGTCGCTTTCCACTTCAATAAGGTGACCTTCAAAGCCAATCGGCGCAACCGATACTATTTTTGCGACAGCTCCCATACCTGTACGATAGTTAATCACATCTGGTAGTGAGGTGTAAACCATGATATAATTACAGAGTACTTCGTGGGGCTGACTATAGCTTTCGACGTTGGGATTTTAACAAGCCATACTTGCGCATCGACCTCTGACGTAATCAGAACCATTAATTGCAGACTTTGTTGCAAAGCTAGTGAACAGCCTCAAGCTTTCACCAGCACCAGTTCTGGCCTAAGTTGCCGAACCGCGTCAGCCTAGATTCCTACTATAGGTTTGACACGTCATATTCAGTAGGATCGGCTCCTGCCGCTATCATGACGACAGTTGCTTAACACTTTCATGGTTCACGTGGTTGTATGTTTGTGCTGTTTTGAGCAGGCACGTGATACATGCGAACAGTGCTATGTGTGTAGACGGATGGCGGGTTACCTAGCGGACCCGGGGGCAGTACCCGGCAGCTCCACCAACGAAAAATACCGACTAATTGTGTCGGTATTTTTCGTTGGCTTAGCCTTTATGTAATAAAAAACAACCACCTGCGAGTAGTGGTTGTTTTTGTACGTGGAGTTTTTGCAATATTGTTTATTTTTATCCTTCGAGTAATTTTTGTACTCAAAGGCTACCCCTATAATATGATGCTAAACTGCTAATGTCAATAACATTTTGATTAAAACATCACGTAAAAAATACTACATACTTACACAATAAAATGCCATCCACGCTCTGTGTGCTTGTGGCTGGAAGGGCAGCTTGCATTTTCATGTACTAGCTCGGTATTGGTTGGTGGTACTTGGGGTGGGTGCATTCGTGAAGCGGCAGGGCTGTGCGTAGTATCGGTGCGATAACGATATAAGGCAGCGGTCTTGTGTGCGTGGTATGTTCGCGAGCATGGCTGGCCCCGTGGGGCCCGGGTTGCTACATGCGAGCAGCAGGATAGTTTTCGGGCAGGCATCGTTGCGGACGTGGCAGGCTGGGGGTGTGGTTGGCTGGCAAATTTTGAGCAAAAGTTTGGCGTTGGTATGCAGCAGCCATTGAGTGGCTACGGTATGGCAGGCTCGGTCGTCGCATGTTGCGCCAAATTGTATTGTCGCGGTGCTGCGCATTAAATAAAAGCTGCACCGCAACATGTGCCGTGAGGAGGAGGCCCGTATAAAGGTTCTTTACATGTTGGGTCACGCACGATGTAACGTACTGGCAAACACAATTTCTCACCACGCGTCATGCCGTACTGCACGCTAAAGTGGGGTCTGGGATGGTCATAGAAAACTATGACAGCGATCAAAATTTACGTATATATTGTTAAAATAGCAACGATATAATAATACAACGATACCTGCATTGATAGATACACTAAGACATGTTGTGAAAGCTATATTACAATAATTACAACACTATATGTACGAAATAGTATTGACTGTCAACACTGGTTATGCTATTCTGAAGTCAAGCTTTTCAAAACACAAAAAAGCCACCACACAAAACCTTAACAATTCAGCACACCCCGTTTGACACGACATATTGGACGGAAAACAGGCATCGGCACCAGTACGGTATTTTGGACTACTGAGAAGTAACTCCACGCACCTTGAACCAGTACTCGCACGTGGCGCTGCCTATGCTCCGCCGATCGTAGGACTGCCTTCAGGCAGAACTCTCGGTGTCGTAGCGCGCGCCATGTGGTACTTCGAACAGAAAATGGTGACCTTTGGTCACCACCAACAGCTCGAATGGAACATGACGCAAGGACCTATGCTCCACAATAGTGGGGCGGTCAGAAGCCTTGAGCGGCTTTGCGGGCGACCTCAATAGTTAATTAACATGCCGGTCGCTATAGCTCACGCTTAGCATCGCCGCTCTGGCTCAATTACTCTCTCTTGGTGATATGATAGTTGTATGCTTGCCAAAACACTTGCACTATCAACACTTTCAGCGTTCGTTATTCTTTCGGCGCTCCTTCAGTCGACAACACCATCGACCATTCATCCACTTGGGATTCTTGTGATATTTATTTTATTGTACGTCGTGGCACTTGGAGTGCTCACTTTTTGTTTGTACGGATGTTGGAGTTTGGTGGTCAAAACGACCAGTCGTGCCAGCTTGAAGCACGAGGTCACCCTTCAGCGAGCCTACTACTTTGCATCAGTGTTGGCTTTGGCACCGGTGATGCATATCGGTATTCGCTCAATCGGACGGACTAGTATATATGACACGGTTTTAGTTATTTTGTTTGAAATCATCGCATGCTTTTACATTACAAGACGGCGTTAGGCGTGTATTTATCTGGTGCTAGTTATGCTATAATTTACAGATATGGAACCCAAGCAGTCAGGACAACCTGGACAGATAGAGCACGTACCGGCGCCAACGAGTGTATTCGAGGCATTGCCCTCGGGCCCAGAGCGTACGGGTGCTTATAGCCAAGAGCTTGGTCAGGAAAAGCGTCCGGAAGTAGGAGTAGTACAGGCTGAGGTATCTCAGTTGGTGATGCCCGCACTGCCGGCGCCGGTCGCACAGCAAGATGATAGCACCGTAACTGCACCAAACGATGATGGAACACCGGTTGCTGCGGCTGACGACGACTTAATTGAAAAAGAGTGGGTGGACAAGGCTAAGAAGATTATCGCAGAAACCAGAGATGACCCACATCGTCGCGAAGCAGAGGTAAATAAACTGCAAATCGAGTATATTCGCAAACGATATGGTAGGCAAATTGGTGATGCGGGTGATCAATGAATAGTGCAAATGTCTTTGTAGGTCTATTTCTTATTACCGTCATTGTAGCGGCTGGTGCTATCGTGGCGTTTTTGACCTATCGGCGCACCCTGAGGGAAGCTAAGAATTACGAGCGTGGTCTCAAGATGGTGCCTATACTCATCCATCTGCCACCAGCCAGTGATGACACAGTGGGGGAGAATCGGGATAAACGTGATTTAACCGAAGAAGTGCTATCTCAGGCACAAGTAATGTACAACATCATCTCTAGCACTGCTACAAAGGGGTTTAAGAGCAAGCTATACGGTCAACGTCATATGGCTTTTGAGATTATTGCGCGTGAAGGGTTGGTATATTACTATGCAATCGTGCCAACTGTTCTTACAGACGTAGTGAGCCAGGCAGTAGCGGCCGCTTATCCATCGGCGCGACTCGAAGAAGTGACTGAACATAATGTATTTAGTAAGATTGGTAAGATTAGCGGGACAATTGGCGGCGAGTTTACTCTTAAGAAGCCATTTTATTTTCCGATTGCTACCTATATGGAGTCAAAACGTGATGCATCAAGAGCGCTCCTCAATGCAATATCAGCAGCAGGGCGTGAGGATGGGGTAGGTGTACAGTTCTTGCTGCGACCTGCAGGTGAGGGCTGGGCAAAGTCAGCCATCTCGTACGCCGATAAGATCATAAAAGATAAAGGGATGAAGAAGTCGGGTTTCCAGGGCATGATAGCGCCGAAGGATGTCATGGAGGCGCTTTGGAAACCACCAGAGACTGGCAAAGATGGCAAGCCCGAAGAAAAGCAGATTAATGCAGTTGACCAACAGGCGGTAGAGGCGATCCAAGAGAAAACGCGCTACCCAGGGTATGAGGTGTTGGTGCGTGTGGTGGTATCCTCGAACACCGCGGCTCGCTCACAGGCACTTCTGAAGAATATTGTGGCCGCTTTTGCCCTGTTCGATTCGCCAAGCTACAATGGGTTTAAGTTCAATTTATCTAAAAATATCGAACAGTTGACGACCTCATTTATCTTTCGCTTTTTTCCACAACAAGTTAAATCAAATATCCTGAACAGTGTCGAGTTGGCAACACTATTCCATCTGCCCGACCAGAATAGTATTCCGACATCACAGGTGCAACGGCAAATGAGTAAGCAGGTCGACGGCCCTACTCAGGTGATGGATCAAGGACTCTTGCTGGGCTATAACGAATTTAGGGGCGTAAAAAAGCCGATTCGGCTTAGTGATAAAGATCGACGACGACATATACATATCATTGGTCAGACCGGTGTTGGAAAGTCGGTACTACAAGAGAACCTTGCGTATCAGGATATGATGGACGGGCGTGGTTTTGCATTTGTTGATCCACATGGTGATTCCGTGGAGGCGCTACTGAGTAAGGTTCCTAAAGAGCGTGTCGAAGATGTCATATACTTTAACCCGAGTGATATGGATAACCCAGTCGGGCTCAATATGTTTGAGTTTGACCACCCTGACCAAAAGGACTTTCTGGTCCAGGAGGCGATTAGCATGCTGTATGGGCTCTATGACCCAGGGCATACTGGTATCGTGGGGCCACGGCTCGAGCATATATTCCGAAACTGTGCGCTGTTGCTCATGAGCGATCCGCAGGGGGGTACCTTTATTGATATACCAAAGCTACTTATTGATGAAGAGTTCATGAAGAGTAAGTTGAAATACGTAACCGACCAAAACGTACTTGATTTTTGGACCAAAGAATTCCCCGCAAGCCAGCGTTCGAGCGAAGCAGGCGAGGTAATTAGCTGGGTTGTTTCGAAATTCGGACCATTTATTAGTAACGATGCAATGCGCAATATCATAGGTCAAACAAAGAGCGGATTTAACTTCCCGGACATTATGAATAACAAGAAGATTCTCCTGGTTAACCTATCAAAAGGGAAAATGGGTGATCTTAACTCCCGGTTGATTGGTATTATCTTTGTCATGAAGTTCCAGGCTGCGGCAATGGCCCGTGCTAGTGTGCCTGAAGAGGAGAGGCAAGACTTTACTCTTTATGTTGATGAGTTTCAGAACTTTGCAACAGACAGCTTTGAGACTATCCTGTCAGAAGCACGTAAGTATCGCCTTAGTTTGGTGCTCGGTAACCAGTTCATGACACAGCTTAAAGAAGAGCTACGGGAGGCGATTATCGGCAACGTTGGTACTACGATTACTGGCCGCATCGGTATCACAGATGCCGAAATAATGGTTAAGCGTTATGCGCCTGTGTTTGATGCTGAGGATCTGACCAAACTCCCCAACCATGAGTCTGTAGTGGTTGCGCAGATTCAGGGCGTTCCGTCTTCGCCATTTAGTATGGGCTGGATACCTCCTATGGGTCAGTCTAACCCGCAGCTCAGTGATGCGCTGAAGCGCCTTGCGGCTGCAAAATATGGTAGACCTCGTGGTCAGGTTGAGCGAGAGATATTCGCGCGTCTTAGCGTCCAAAAGGCAGCACCAGGGCCTGGCATGTCTTCTCCACCTGCAGCCCATATGGGCCAGGGTGCGCCGCAAAAAACAAGCCCTTCGGCTGGGTCATCATTTCTTGATGACTGGCTGGCGAAGCGTAAACAGCTCACAGGTGCTAATGGTGGCGCGACAGCTCCCGTGTCACCGTCGATACCACCCGCTATGGCGCCACCGCCATATAGCCCGACTGCACCCACCCCAGCACCCCTCCCGTCTATACAGGGCATTTCCGATGCTCCTCCAGTAACCCCTCCTCAAGTAGCACCTCCTGAGATGTCTCTCACTAAGGACATTGGTATGCCAGTAGGGCGCCATGATGACCCGACTCACCTTAATTTGAGTGATACGTCGGGTGATGAGATTTCAATAAAACTGCGCTAGAAGCGCAGTTTTATTGTTCGATAGAAGGGTGAATCGATATAATGGCTATTTCTTACCCAACAATAGGATGCGTAAGTAGTCGTATATCAGCCCTAAGAGCCATCCAAAGATGAATGATGCAATCGTTTCGGCGCCAGAGAGGGGGTAGCCGTTAAATCTTGCGACAAGATACACAGCAAGCGTCAGAAGAAAGGCTGATACTGATCCAGATAGGATTGCGTTAGGGCGCGCAATTGTCCCACCTACTGCATCGCTCACTTTTTCGACGACCGGGTGGTGTATTACCTCGCTGAATAGCCTGCTTGGAGCTGACATCTGCGAATGTACTTCGCTCATCGTTGCCTTATAGCTTATCTCGCGTTCGCGCTTTGATGCCGGACCCCGACGCTCAGCAGATGAGTGTTCATGATTTTTTTCAGTTTTTCTCGACTCTTTTTCGGCCTTGCTGGCATGTTCGAGCGCCTCCTGGCGGGCATGTTCGACATTTCGTTCTGGCCCATTCTCATGAGTCGTGCTCTCTCTTTCAGCTGCAAGCTCCCGGTTTCGCTCTGAGCCCAGTTGCTGCAGACTCTCTGAATCAAATCCCTGCTCGTTGTTCTTGAAGTTATTTTTTTCGTTAGTCATTACCACCCCTTGTCAATTTTACTAAATCGTACCTGCGTTTAAGTCACGACGGATAAGGCGAACCTCTTTTTTGACCTGACGTGCTCGTGCGTAGAAGTAAACCACAATAGAGAGGACGATACCTGCGAACAGCATATTTTCTCGTGGTCCTGTATGGGGTAGTTGTGATACGGTTTGTTCAACAACTTGCTTTTGAATAGGGCAGTCGACATTAATTTCAACGGCATTTCCAAATACATTTATCATCTTACAGTCGTAGGAAGTGCGATCACTTGTTCCTGTGCCCATAGCGGGGATCTCGCCCATTACTTGAACGGTCAACATGCGGGTTTGTTTTTCGCCAGGCTTTAATGTGATAGCAGACCAAGTGAGGGTTTTAGTGGTGTCGTTGTAGCTTCCACCACCAGCATCAATAACGGTCGCGTATTCTGCAACATCATCAAGTAACTCCGTAGGTGTCACAGTGGCAGGTGCATTGCCGTGATTTGCAAGTTCGAGAGTGTATATGATTTTATCTGATGCCTTGGCGGTTGTTTTGATTGCATCCACGTTGCCTTGCGTAATGTTTGAAGCCGCCTTGGTCAGGATAACACTTGCTTTACATTTTTCATCTTTGATCCAGAGTGTCGAGTTACCGGGACAAGGTTGGCATTCGGGGCTGCTTAGGAGGATACTTGGGTTTTGAGGGCACATTGCAGGTGGCGGTATGCTAAACGTCTGGGCACAGTCTGGGCTTGTTTCGTTGCCCAGGGATGTTTGAACAGTTAGCTCAACAGTATACGTACCTTTGACTGTTTGCGTTGTCGTAGCAGTATAGGTGGTGCTAGTCGATGTTTTAGTAATCGTTTGAACCACCTCGCCATCACGCTTAATGACATAGGTATAGCCGGATATCGTGGCCCCATTGGCGACGTAACCCGTAGCATCAAGCTGGTAGTTGTCGAGTAGCTTTGTAATCTTGAGACTCTCGCATTTTGCCACGGGCGTAGGCTTTGCACAGTTAGGATATGTACCAACTGTACCCGCGGGGCATTTCGGAGCCGTACAGTCGGGGTATGTACCAACTGTACCTGCAGGACACTCAGGCTTTGTACAGTCAGGATATGTACCAACTGTACCCGTAGGGCACTTCGGCGCAGGAGGAATGACCTTGAGCACTAGGTTCCCGCACACTTTCATTAGCGCGAACCACATACCACTAGAGGAGGTTCCTATATATGCATTGTAGTATGATCCAGTGTTGACATTGCTGCCGGTGTCCCATGCGGAGAGTGGGCGTGTGTAGAATGTTCGCGTACCACCACTCGATGTTTTAATAGTGTACGTTCTCTCTCCTTGGGCGTAACTGAATCGTGAGGTAAGTCCCCATGAATAGACACCTTTGGAGTTTATCTGACCGGCATGCGTGTTGACGATATCACTACGGGTGATACCTAGGACTGTGAACAGATCCTTTATGTTATTCGTGTTGGCGTCATAGTTAGATAGATAGCCGGAAAGGCTAGTTACACCACCTGGGATAAAGTTTGAGGGGCTTGAAGCATTCGCTGATTCAGGTGGTGAAAAGACGGCAAATGATTGTACGATAAGTGCAAGGGCTGTAAAGATCAGGCCAACGCGCCGGGTTGCCTCTTCTTTCTTGAGACGTTTTGCATAAAAAGCCAGCTGGCCCACAAGGGCTGGACTGAAGGCGAGATTAGATACTATTTTTCTAAACATATATGTAGTTGTTTTTTTATTTGGTTTTGCATTGACCTCTCGCTAGCCATATTAGCATAAGAAATATGTTCACCGCAATAGGTTGAATGAACAATTTTTTTTATGGTATAATGGAGCCATTCTTATATTAAATAGCTGAATCGATTGAAGTGAGGGATAATGGCTAAACAAAAAGACGACGGCTCTTATGATGGGTCTCAAATCCAGGTCCTTGAGGGTCTTGATCCGGTCCGTAAGCGCCCGGGGATGTACATCGGTAGTACTGGCTATGATGGTGTTCACCACCTCATAAAAGAGATTGCCGACAACTCTGTCGATGAGGCAATTGCAGGCTATGGTACAAGGGTTGATATTCGTATCCTGGCTGACGGTGGTCTGGAGGTTACAGATGACGGTCGAGGAATCCCAGTCGATAAGCATCCCAAGACAGGCCTCAGTACTCTCGAAACCGTACTGACCGTTCTTCATGCCGGTGGTAAGTTTGGCGGTGGTGGGTATAAGGTGTCGTCTGGACTTCACGGTGTTGGGTCATCGGTGGTGAACGCACTGTCAGTGAAGATGGTCGCAGAGGTAGTGAAAAGCGGCGAGCTGTACCGTGTGGAGTTCGAGCGCGGTAAGACTATTGTTCCATTCGTAAAGGTAGGGAAGACGGAGCGAGCCCAGGGGACGCGTATTGTATTTTATCCTGACCCTGAGATTTTTAAAGAGACGGTCGAGTTTGACTACAAATGGGTTGTAAGCTATCTCCGGCACCAGGCTTATCTCACGAAGGGTCTGTATGGATCGGTATATGATGAGCGCACCAAAGAGCGACAGGCATTCTATTTTGAGGGTGGCATTAAAAGTTATGTAAAGAACCTCAATATTGGCAAAGAAGTGCTAGCCGATGACGTCTTCTACGTCGAGCGCCAGGTCGAAGACTCTATGATAGAGGTTGCGATTCAGTATAACGATAGCTATATCGAGACAGTAAGACCATTCGCCAACAACGTGCTAACACCTGATGGCGGCACGCATCTTATTGGGTTTCGCGCAGCCCTGACACGAGTAATCAACGACTATGCTCGCAAGAGTGGGCTGCTAAAAGAAAAGGAAGAAAACCTATCGGGCGATGACATCCGTGAGGGGCTCACTGCAGTTATACTTGTGAAGCTGCCAGATCCACAGTTCGAAGGTCAGACGAAAAATAAGCTCGGTAACCCTGAAGTTCGACGCTACGTCGAGCAGGTAATGAATGAATATTTTGCCTACTACCTTGAAGAGAATCCTGATGCCGCAAAGAAGATAGTTGGCAAGGCACTGCTTGCTGCAAGGGCACGCAAGGCAGCCCGGGCAGCGCGTGACAACGTGCTGCGCAAGGGTGCGCTTGATGGCATGGGGCTTCCCGGTAAACTTTATGATTGTTCAAGTAAAAATCCAAGCGAGAGTGAAATCTATATCGTAGAGGGTGACTCGGCCGCTGGTTCGGCCAAAGAGGGACGAGACAGTAAGACGCAGGCAATTTTGCCACTACGCGGTAAAGTTCTCAACACTGAACGGGCGCGTCTTGATAAGATGTTTGCCAACAAGGAAATTGTTGCGATGATTCAAGCATTTGGCGTGGGTATCGGTGACTCATTTGATGTTAATGGTTTACGCTATCACAAGATTATTATCATGACTGACGCCGATGTTGACGGAAGTCACATCTCGACGCTTTTACTCACGTTCCTATTCCGCTACATGAAAGAGCTTATTGAGGGTGGCTACGTCTACCTAGCTAAACCACCACTCTTTAGTCTCAACAAAGGACAGAAAAAGACGTATGTTTACGATGAGAGCGGGCTGGATGCCGAGCTAGACAGACTCATTGCTGATCGTAAAGAGCGTGGAACTGAGCTGAGTGATGACGATGATAAGTTTAAGCAGGCTGGTGTCACTTTGTCGCGATTTAAGGGACTTGGTGAGATGGATGCCGATCAACTATGGGATACAACAATGAACCCGGAGCACCGTGTGTTGAGCCAGGTGCGTATTGACGACGCCGAGAATGCAGACGGGATATTCACCAAGCTAATGGGCGACGAAGTGTCTCTACGTAAGGCATTTATCCAGGCCCGTGCCAAACATGCCAACCTTGATGAGCTGGATATTTAGGAGATAAGGATCGCTATGAATGAAGATACAACACCACTAAACGAAGAAACACCGATTGAGGGTGAGATTCTCGCTCCTGAAATACGCGGCGTTGAACAACGTACAATCGAAAATGTCATGGAAGATAGCTTCTTCCGCTACTCAATGAGTGTCATTATTGATCGTGCGTTGCCTGATGTGCGCGACGGACTAAAGCCGGTCCATCGCCGAATCCTACACTCTATGAATGTGAATGGTAATCGCAGCAACGCCAAATTTGTTAAGAGTGCCCGTATCGTCGGTGATGTGATGGGTAAATATCACCCGCACGGTGACTCGGCGATCTATGACTCGATGGTACGTCTCGCTCAGCCATGGTCACTACGCTATCCTTTGGTGCAAGGACAAGGTAACTTTGGATCAATGGACGGAGACCCGGCTGCAGCCAGTCGATATACCGAGGCGCGTCTACAGCGTTTCTCTGATGAGCTGCTCGCTGACATTGACAAGCAAACGGTAGATTTTAGTGATAACTACGATGGTTCCGAGCAAGAGCCGGTCGTTCTGCCAGCGAAGGTGCCAAATCTTCTGCTCAACGGGCAGATTGGTATTGCTGTTGGTATGGCAACCAACATCCCTCCTCACAACCTCAATGAGCTAGTTGATGCAACAATTGAACTGATCGATAATGAGCATGCAACGACCGATGACCTTCTGAAGCATGTGAAGGGTCCTGACTTTCCAACTGGTGCTACCGTGTATGGCGGCACGTCGATGCGACAAGCATACCAGACCGGTCGCGGTAGCGTCACGGTGCGTGCGGTTGCTCAAATTGAAGAGACCAAAAAGGGCCGACACCAGATCATCATAACTGAGATACCATATGGTGTAAATAAAGCATCACTTGTCGAAAAGATTGCCGAACTCTATAAAGAAAAGAAAATCAGCATTAGTGATCTTCGCGACGAAAGTTCTCGAGGCAAGGTACGAGTTGTGATAGAGGTCAAGAAGGACGGTTATCCGAAGAAGGTGCTGAACCAGCTCTATAAGCTAACGCCTCTGCAGAGTAGCTTTAATTACAACATGCTTTCGCTTATCAATGGTATTCAACCACGAATACTCGGTCTGCAAGAAATGCTGAGTGAGTTTATCAAGCATCGTCAAAGTGTGGTTCGTCGTCGTACTGAGTTTGAGCTCAAAAAAGCGAAAGAGCGTGCGCACATCCTAGAGGGATATAAAATTGCTCTTGATAATATCGATGAAGTGATAAAGACAATTCGAGCAAGTAAGACACAAGACATCGCCGAGAAAGCTTTGATCAAACAGTTTGCACTAAGTGAAATTCAAGCAAAGGCCATACTTGCTATGCAGCTGCGTCGCCTTACGGGTCTTGAGCGCGAAACAATTGAGAATGAACTAAATGAACTGCTAAAGGCGATTAAGCGCTACGAAGAGATATTGGCTGATGAGCAGGAAATTCTTGCCATCATCAAAACCGAGTTACTTGAGATGAAAGAGAGATATGGTGACGAACGTCGATCTCAGATTATCAACCATGAGCTTGGTAAGTTTAGCGATGAAGAGCTGATCCCCGAGGAAGAAACAGTGGTGCTTCTGACTACTGAGAACTACATCAAGCGGACACTTGTGAGCGAGTATCGACGTCAACACCGTGGAGGCAAGGGCAAGCGCGGCATGACAACTAAAGAAGAGGACGTCATCGACCAGCTTGTAACAGCATCAACGCACGACTGGCTCCTGTTCTTCACCAACAAGGGACGTGTATTCCGTCTTAAGACCTACGAGGTGCCTGCAGCAAGCCTAGCAGCAAAGGGTGTGGCGGCGGTTAATCTACTGCAGCTACAACCAGAGGAAAAGATCACCTCAATCATCTGTCATTCAAAGAGCGCGGGTGATGATGGCTACTTATTTATGGCCACGACAAAAGGAACCGTCAAGAAAACACCGCTCAAAGACTATGCCAATATTCGTACGAACGGATTAATAACCATTAATCTTGATGCTGGTGATGAGCTACGCTGGATTAAGCAGACTACTGGTAGTAATGATGTGATAATATCAACATCTGCTGGCCAGGCAGTGCGCTTTAATGAGGCAGACACGCGTCCAATGGGTCGTTCAGCACGCGGCGTAAGGGGCGTGAGGCTTAGGCCGAACGACTGCGTAGTAGGGATGGATATTGTGACGAGTGACGAGCAGACACTACTGGTGATTAGCGAGAAGGGATTTGGCAAGAAGACAAAAGTGGCCAATTTCCCAAGTCATAAACGCGGAGGTGTTGGCATAAAGGCGGCAGTTGTGACTACTAAAACTGGTCCAATCATTTCAGTCCAAACCATCGAGCCAAATATGGCAGAAGCGATTCTCATCTCGAAGGGTGGTCAGACAATTCGTCTCGGGCTCGACGACATCAAGCTGCTTGGGCGCACCACACAAGGCGTGACAATTATGCGTCTTGCGCCGGGTGACACAGTATCCTCAATCGGGCTCATGGAAGCGGCTGCCAAAGATGATGTGGCTGAAGAGGCGACGAAATAGCCATGCTATCGCCATATCTTTTGGCAATTGTGTCGAGCTGGGTGGTTGCACAAGGAACGAAATACCTGATAGCGGTTATAAAGAACAAGAATTTTGGAGCGTTTCGTCAGCTGTACCTTTCGGGGAATATGCCGAGCGCTCATAGTGCAACGGTCGTGTCTGTTGCTACCGTTGTCGGGCTGATTCATGGTTTTGATTCGGCACTGTTCGGCATCGCTATTATGGTGGCCGGAGTGGTGATGTATGATGCGGTTATGGTACGGCGCTCGGTGGGCGAGCAGGGACGTGCAATCCAGGAATTAATACGTGCTACCAAGCAGAATCAACAGGTTGCAATTCCTCGAGCCGCCAAGGGCCATACGCCTTTCGAAGTGCTTGTAGGCGCCATGCTGGGTGTTCTTATTGGCGGTGTTGTGTTTATCGCTACGAAATAACAGATAAAAACACTTGACTGAACCACATTGCTGCGATATGATGGCTAGAGTCTGATTGCGAGTTGGTAGGAGAATATCTGTTCGGCAGTTAGGTTTTTATGTAATTTAACAATTTGGTTGTGCAATTATCATCGTCAGTCTATTTTTGAGTAGACTCTGCTTTTTTAAAGCAGAATCTTTTATGGAGAGTTTGATCCTGGCTCAGGATGAACGCTGGCGGCGTGCCTAACACATGCAAGTCGAGCGGCAGCGAGTTTCTCACTGTTTGCTTCTCGCGCAATTTTTGATTGCGAGTCTGAGAAGTGAAGAGTGAGAGATGTCGGCGAGCGGCGGACGGCTGAGTAACGCGTGGGAACGTGCCCCAAAGTGAGGGATAAGCACCGGAAACGGTGTCTAATACCGCATATGATCTTCGGATTAAAGTATTTATACGCTTTGGGAGCGGCCCGCGTCGGATTAGGTTGTTGGTAGGGTAACGGCCTACCAAGCCCACGATCCGTAGCTGGTCTGAGAGGATGACCAGCCAGACTGGAACTGAGACACGGTCCAGACTCCTACGGGAGGCAGCAGTGAGGAATCTTCCACAATGGG
>APMI01037153.1_pt1 | contig 27106 bp, 26 predicted proteins | sample 667938 | NCBI WGS metagenome assembly APMI01 (sample SAMN01084076, study PRJNA167559) | wastewater metagenome | biome: Wastewater | place: Denmark: Ejby Moelle, Odense | collected 2011-11-28
TATTCCTGTAGTGGTTGTACCAATGAATAAATTTAAGATTTAAGAAGCTAACGAGATTTTCTATTTAATTATTAAAAGTTAAAAAGTTGTAGCTATTATTATTGATAGCCAATCTTGTAAAATGATGATGTCTTTTTTTGACGTGTTTTTTGGTGAAGCAAAACCAGAGGGTAAATTGCAATTTAAACTTCCATCATCAATGATAGCCGTTAAGCACCAAAAAGAAAATTTGCCTTATGATTCAAAATATCCATTATTCCTATTTATTTGGACTTTGCTATCAATAGGCAGATATATCTTAATCCGGTAAGGTGGTTTTAAAAATGTAATAAAAGTCCCTGTTAAGTATTAATCAATTTTCATTTGAATTAAAACAGCAGTCGTCATTGTCCAGTATTTATGAACAATACAATTAAAAATAAAATAGTTATTACATCGATATTAGCAATTTTGATGAATGTTGCAACGGCACAAAACAATTGGGTATTAATAACAAATCATGATGGTATCAAAGTGTACACCTCCACACAAACTAACTCCAAAATAAAGGCCGTGAAGGTTGAATGTACTCTAAAGGCCACATTGTCGCAATTAGCTGTTGTTATTTTTGATATTAGTACCTGCAATCAATGGGTGTATCGTACAAAAAACTGCTCTGTACTGAAACAAATAAATTCTGGCGATATGTACTATTATGCTGAAGTTGAAGCACCCTGGCCAATAGCCAACCGGGATTTTATTGCACACCTTAAACTCTCACAAAATCCCGATACAAAAGTTATGGTGGTAGAAGCAGACAATGCCCCTCATTTTGTGCCACAAAAGGGCAACATTGTAAGAATTATGCAATCGATTAGCAAATGGGTTGTTTCAATACAAGATGAGCATACTGTAAAAGTTGAATATACCTTGTTCACAGATCCGGGCGGCAATGTGCCGGCTTGGCTAATAAATATGTTTATCACCAAAGGCCCGCTGGAGAGCTTTCAGAAACTGAGAACGCATATAAAAAAGCCAGTTTATGCTAATGCACAATTACCGGGCATAAAAAATTTTTAAACAGATAAATGTTTTAAACTGTAGGAAATTGTAAACAAATAATAACGGTTGTTTTATCTTTCCCCTAAAATAAAAATATAAACCTTAGCATGTGGTTATAAAGCTATAAAAAAAGGCTAATTTACTATTGACAAATAATATGAAACCCGGGAATGACAATATACTGAATGCAGCCGACCAACTTTTTAAAAGCCGGGGGATTGTTAGTGTGACAATGGATGACATTGCACATAAAATGGGTGCCTCAAAAAAAACTATATACCAAACATACAAGAGTAAAGATGAAATTGTAACCACCTTAGCTAAAAAATTCTTTCAAGAGCAAAAAGAAAAGTATGCAGATATGGAAAATGCCTCAAGTGCGCTTGAGGAACTATTACTCCTTTTAAAGCACTACCAGGATTTATTTGAAATACTGCAACCCAGGCTAATACATGAAATACAAAAATATTATCCTGATATATGGACAATGACCCTTAAACATAAGAATGATAATTTATTGGAAAGAGTAAAACAAAACTTAGTGCGTGGGATTAAAGAGAAACTTTACAGGGATGATATTGATGTAGATTTTATCGCAAAATTAAGGGCAACAGAAATAGAACTTGCATTTAATGATTACATTTTTCCTAACTCTCATTTCCCCACATTTAAAATAGCAGAGCAGCTTTTAAAGCTTTATCTTTTTGGTATTGTAAATCCCGAAACACATAAAAAGTATGTTCGTAAATTCAAATGACAATTAATAATCAGCCTAAATAAATTAGTGATAAATTTGCAAGCCATTATTGTCTATAAAAATATTCTAAAATTATTAAGCCATTATATCCATACTTGACATTGGAAAGTCCAATTACTCATCTTCCGTTTTTATTTTTGCTAAAATATGATCGAATGATATGGGCCCGGAACCAATAACAACAAAAAGCAGCAATTGAGCAAGCACTAGTATATACAACCAAAATTCTGCATTAACGTAAGAAGATAATACATGTACAAAAAAAAGGGAGCCAGCAAAAATGGGCAATTCGAATAATGCTGCCATTCTTGTAAAAAAGCCAATAAAGATAAAAAAACCTCCCACCAAATGGATATATGTCACGTAATAGATAAACACCATTGTTATTTTTGGTGATTGTCTAATTACATTATTTTCGATAAGAAGTTCTCTTAGGTAAGCAGAGTTATTAAAAAAAATAATTCCCCTGGTTACTAAAAAAAGACCTAATAGTATGCGTATTATATCCAGGATTTTGGGATGATGCAAATCGCCCCATTTTTTGATTTTAGCAATACCACTCATGGCTCTTTTCCTTGATACCCTTAAAAAGGGGATTAATGATATTAAAAGCGTTTATCTTTTCATTCTGTTAGCAAATGTCACGATTTGATTAAACAGTTTGACCATTTGGTCAGTAACGAAATTAATGATTTTATTTCAAAAAACCCGAATCAAATAATGAATTTAAAATATTCCTTTTTTGTTAGTCAACAGTAATTTCGGGGTACCGACAATAAGGATATATATTTTCAATCAGAGTTTTACGCTTAATCTTTCTTGCAATGCCAAGGCATTGAACTTCCTTTCTCAAATATTATGTGAAACGTTTAAACCTGTTAAAATCTCTTATTCTCATGATGAATGATGACTTCTGCCATAAAATGGACTTTAGCTTACTTTTAATGTTCGAAATTGTAGTATAGATTACCATTAAGACGAACGGATCAGTTACATGATCATCAATCGAAGCATTTTACTTCAGGGACCGGAACGAGAACTAACCAATGCCGGATCCGTCTACAGCTTTAATAAAAATTGCCAGGTGTGTAATTTATCATCACATGAAAAGGAAAAAGCTGAATTGATTTGCCAGGGGCTAAAATACAGAGCGATTGCCGGCAGCCTCTATATCGCCGAAAGAACGGTGACCAAACACGCTCAAAATATCTTTGAAAAGGTAGAAGTGAGCAATAAAGTTGAGCTGTGCAATAAGCTGGAATATTCAGGCAGTTCCGCATAAATATCCTCAAAAGCAAACCGCTTTCAACTACAATCAGCTGAAAATGAGTAAAATACTTATTTATACGTATTAAAATAGTATGTTTTACTGATGGTCTAAAACTGGCATAGGCTTAAACTTTGTACAGTAAAATGCCTGCTTAGTTGCTAAGCAGCTAACCATGCCGTACATGACCGCTTACTTACAAAAATGGAGTGCCCTTATCAACGAGACGCTATGCCCCTACCATGAGGCGCTTGGCAGGCTATCGGAGGCCGAAATAGCTGCAATCATACATGATTCTGCAGGTGAGGTAGAAAATGTAAGAAACTTACTGGTAGACTACATTGTAAATAACCCAGGTATTAGCGACAAGCAGCAGTTTGTGAAGGTTAACCAGGCGCTGCTTATCAGGCTGCTGGACAAGCTGTATTCCTGCAGAAATGATAGCATACCTGAAAAGGTTTTGAGCCTGTACAAAGAGCTTGGAAATCATTTACAGGCATCCCTGGATTTTATTGAGGACTTCTTTGGCAACTATTTCGACAAAAACGAAAAAGTGCCGGTTCCGTATCTTGAAATCACCAGAGGCGAAATTAGCAGGCGGTTACAAAAACTAACGTTTGTTTTTAATTCAAGTTGCATAGAACCTGCATTGACAAAAACCATCGTACAATCTTTTAAACAATTTACAGGCAACAAAATTGATAAGCCAATATCCTACGCTGATTTGACTTACCATAAGTTATTGCTGGATGAATTGATATCACAGGAACCGTTGTCAACTCAAAGCGTTCGCAAGACATTATACCAACTCAATTTTAATGAATTTGCATTTGTAGATTTTGAATCTGAAAGGCTTCATGAATTGACTGAGGCTTATCAATTAAAAAATGAAAAAATGGCTGCTCTTCGATTTGAGCAAAAAACAATTGCTCAGTATCCAGAAAAATTGAACACGGTTTATGATGATTCAATGCCATCTTTAAAAGAACAAGTGAACGGTTGGATTGAAGCCGAGATTAAATTTTTTGAAAATGGACATGCAGCGGAAAAAGAACAAACGGCGCAAATTGATCCAGGTGAAAAAATAAATACCTCCCTATCTGTTGCCAAACTAGCGTTGATAATCCGATTACTGGTTGTTGACAAAATTATTATCAATAGAACGGTAGCACCAATGCTTAGGGTTATTTCCAAAATGGTCACTACATTACAAAAGGATGAAATCTCTTTTGGCAGCCTTGAAACTAAATATCATGCACCGGATAAGGCAACAATAACTGCGGTGAGGGATATGCTTTTTAAATGGATTAATATTTTGGGGAAGTTGTAAAACATCAAACCAAATAGTCGCCAGATTTACTCTTCATTACGTAGGGTGAAAGATTAATCAAAAGTTCAGATTGCACTTTCAGAATTTCTTTCTCACTAAAGTTTTCTATCAAATGGTTTACTAATTCTTCTTGTCGCGGCTGACCCAAAGCAATTCTATAAACAGAAACAGTTTTCAGTAAATTCTTTAATTTTTTAACCTCTTTACTATAGGGTATAGTGGGAACCTGTCTTTCTATAAAAATATTTTGTGGTTCTACATGCCAGAATGGAATTAAGTCGGATTTATCCCCTTTTTCAATTTCAATCGCTAGCTGATAAAGTTGATTCCAAACAGTTGAAGAATTTGCATTACTTAGTTCGCCTCTATACTTTAGTGCTAAATTTTGCCTTATGGCGAGATTCTTGAACCTATTAATCCTACCCTCTCTTTGCTCAAAATCCACAGGATTTGCAGGCAAATTCCAATGAAGGATTTTTCGGCAATACAAATGAAAATCAAGTCCTTCCTGTCCAATTGATGTAGTAGACAATATAAAAGGTCTAAAAGGAGAATTAAATGCATTTCTTACACTATCACCCCGTAAAACATCTTTTTCATTGTCTAATGATTGATTTAAGGCTACGCCGAAATGGCAACGAAAGTGTTTTGGCTTTGATTCTTTAATAAAACTATCGTAAGAATGTCCCGTGACAGAAACTGTCCTTAACCCTATGTTGGTTGAAACTAACTCAATTAATTTTATAATTTTGTCTGCAACACTATAATCCCAGAGGCCATTGTGATCAATCATCGCATTTGCAAACTCATCAAGCATCGATTGGAAATTTCCTTCCGCAGAATACCCTAAAACGTTCTTCCAGTAAGAATCAAACTGGGAATGTTTATCAATTACTGCAATGTTCTCAGCCCAATTAAAGAATTTTCTGAAGCTATCTGCTATCCTAAATGCGCCATAAAAGGAGATGAAATCATGTTGTTTATCTACTGAAGTCGCAGCGGCTAATAGCCTGTAGGAACATATTGCAGGCGAAGCAATTGTTAAATAAGATAATAATTTTGCTATATCGGCTGGCGGTTGGCCAAGCTTTAAATCATATAAGACTTGTTTAAGCTGATTTTCAGATTTACCACCCAGTGCTAACATTGATGCCGAAAGATTTTTCGGGCTTTCAGCGAAGAGAATTTCATTAAACACTTTTAAGAAATATTGATATGCAACAGATGTTTCCTCGTCTTTATTGAACCAAGCCCAATCAACCTGATTTTCAGAATTTTTAAACTGATTAAGTTTTTCTTTTTTATTTTTTCTATCTAAAAGGAGCATATAGATTAAAGCCCATCGGTCATCATCTTTCTTTGAAGGCTCGGTTATAAATTCCAAAACATAAATCTGGTTCAACAGAAATTCTATCTTCGTTTCAATATCTTCCATCAATTCTGAAAGTGATTGAAATTTGGCCGGAGGGTTCCACAATTCGCTTAATGAAACGCATGGATAAAGTAACGCATAACTAGATAGTGTGCTAAAGTTTTCATTCTCAACTCTAAATCTTAACCGAGCCTTTGGCTGGCGTTCAGAACCCGTATGAAAATATTTTCTTTCTGTTCTATCTTCTGCATTTCCAATCGCTTTTGAATCGCCAATCGTCAATCTTTCACACTCATAAGAAGATAGTGCAGCAATCATCTTCGGAACCATTACCCAAGATGAGAAAACTAAAGTTTTTGAAAAATTCTCTTTACCCTTATACGCTCCTGCAAATTCGTAGTAGGGCAAAGATGGAGAAATCCAAAGTAAGTCGCTTCCGCCATTGTAAAGAATATCATCTAAAAGATAGGTGAGTTTAGCATTTGGATTGCCGATAGGTTTGTAGTCATTCATTTTTTCAATTGGAAGAAAAGAATCTCTACTTTTTCTCAAAGCAATTTTTATTTCAGCATTGTGACTAGCAATTTCTTTCTGAGTAATTTTTTGCAGTTGGTATCCCTCCATAAAGGAAAATGGGAAAGGTGATGACTTACAATATTCGACCGGACTATTGACATCTGCTAACTTTGAAGCAACAGAATCGGCTGAAATAAAGTTTCTTATATCTTCCGGCTTAATCCACAGGGTAGTCGCCTTCGAAGGACGAAGCAGAGTATTTTTATCATCGGAAACTGTTATTCGTTCAGTTCTGGCAATTACGCTTCTTAAAAGTATTTCGACTTTTTCTTTTTCTCTTTTAATATGATTCCAATTCCGTTCTTCTAAGTGTAGTAGTGATTTTGAATATTCATTCCAGGCTTCCAAAAAAAAACTCTTCTTAACGTCATCATTCAATAAAAAATCTACAATAAACTTAAATTCTTCAAAATGACTTTCACCATGTTCTTCATCACTTTGTAGCGCAAACATTTTGTAAGGTGTGGCTGACAATAAAAGAATCTTTATTTTGTCGGTGGTAAATAAACTCTCAGTAATTAGCTTTACATCGTTTTCTTCGTCAAGATCAATTAGATATTTGAATCGTTGAAACTCATCCATTATAATCAGATCTGGTTTCAGATACTCTACGCAAACCGACGCAAGTAATTTTCTAAGGCCCCCAATAAGTTTACGATATGATTGGTGATCATTACTATTAAACCTCTCTTCGCAGACGGAAACCAATTGCTGATGTAAAGAGTTTTCACAATTTAATACGCTATTAAACTTAAAAACTATATCCTCTCTAAGATCTTCCACAACCCAGCAATTCCTATGTGTCCAAGTTTCCCAGTTTTCTTCATTTACATCAAGTCTAAATATTTTTTTTAATTTGGCTTTGCTGCTTGTAAAATCGTCATGTCTGCATAAGGTATGGTATAGTATTGCCCTTTCCTTTACAATTCCACCCCCTCTCGAAATATTAAAGGATGTGTTCGGCGATAATGCGATAATTCTCAAAAATGAAGTTCCACTTCCGTCAACAGTAGTTACAGCAAGATCATTAATACGATTTATTTGAGTAGGCGAAAAACCTTTTTGCTTCTCAATATTTAATCTACCAATATTTTGGCTTGCTATACTTTGATTTGAGCAGATGTAGATTACATTTAATTCTTTCCGTCCAAGGTCTTTGAAATAGTCGTAAAATCTTTGAATTATTCCTCTTGCAACCAAGGTTTTTCCCAAGCCAACTTCATCAGCTACTAAAAACCGATTACATAAATTTTGTGCATCAGTAAATCTGTCAAAAACATAATCTACTGTTGCAATTTGAAAATCCTTCAACTGGCTGTTGGCTAACATCATTTCTTATTATGCGTTTCTTCAAAAACATTCCAAAGGTTTTTAAAATCCTGGGGGATAATTGGCTGATCCATGTTTTCTTCTTCACTAAGTTTATCCATTACCTTTTTTATTTCCGCTAACTTTTCTGGCTCCCTTGAAATTGCTTTCAGCATATTCTCATAAATCGGCTCTTCCTGATTAAAATAAATGCTAAACGAATTACCATTCGGATCATTTTTGTCATCTCCAAAAGCAAGTTGTTCATCCCAATAGTTTTCAGCTAAAAGAAAGCGGATGTACTTAAAGAAGTTTGCTGTGTTTGAAATTATATCTCTAAATATTTTTGTACTTCTTGTGTCAGGTAGGTTCTCAATTAAGATTTTCATTGCAAAATTTATAGATACCTGGGAACCCTTTAACTTCAATTCAATAATTAAAAAGCAGGATAGATCTAACTCTGAAATATTGTGAACTACCCAACCATTGCTTTCTCCTATGTTTAAAATTTGCTTTTGCTCATCACTTCGCAACAGATATGCTGAGACTTCTATTTTTGGGTTACTGCGAATATTTTTTAAATCAAACTCAACATCAATCTTGAAATTTGAATCTTCTTGTTTTGTTGCCCTTGCTTTAAGCATTGCATTAACCAATTCAATTTTCAGGTTTTGCAATACTTGTTCTTGCTCGTTTTGCAATTTCTCTTTTTCAGAAAGTTCTTCTGTTCCAGAGTATTTCTGAAACACTTTTAATTCATCATTAACTAATTCTTTGAAAATTGCGTCTGGGCCAATTTTTGAATTCTTGCCTTTTAGTTGAATCATAAATTCAACATTATTTTCCATCGCTCTTAAGCTACAATTTGCAGAGCCCAAAATCAAGTAGGCATCCCAACCACTTTTGTACGAATAAACCTTCGCATGTAAATCCTGCAATTGTGAAGAATTATTTTCTTCTGTATCAACTTCCAATTTCTCCTCGCCTTCAACAAAATCATTTGAAAGGTGATAAACAGAAAACCGAGCTAACACCTCCTTGTTAATTTTGTTTAATTCAAATTCCCTGCTAAATAGCATGGGCTTAGTCTTAGAATGATGGGCCGCAATTTCTAACCCACCAGCTGTAATGAAAGGGCTAATTATTAAAAGTTCGTCATAAATATTCTTATAAAACAGAATATTATTTTGATGCCCTCTGAAGCCTGTGGGAAGGAAATAAAAGTCTTCAAATTCGTTGTCTTTTACATTAAATTCAGTTTTTCTTAAATCTTCAATGAATAATTTCATCCAACTTGCTTTATCACGTTCGGATAGGTAGTCAATGAAATCAATTAATGGTTTTGTTTTTCTGACATTTGCTTGTCGATGAGGATTAAAACTTCCCTCTAACTGAAATGCCACATCCCAACTCCTGTCAAAAGTCAGGTTTCGACTTAGGACAATTACTCTATACTTTATCTCTTTGAAATTGTTCTTGTAACGAATCACCCAAATCTTAGGATGAAACGAATCTTTATGAGTTGGCGGAATTTGAACGATACAAGGCTCAATAAAACTATATAGCCTATGTTGATTATCTGGAACTTGTATTTGTCCTTTCTGACAAAATACTTTCAATGTACTACTTGCTCTTCGAATTGAATCTAAAACTTGAACCACATCTTGTTTAACATTGAGATCTAATGAATGGGCAAAGTAAAGTGCAACCGGTATTGAAATCAATGCATCAAGATCTAACGAGTAGGTCGTTGCAATTGCATTATCCAATTGATACCCTTCGGGGGGCATCAATAAATTCCCATAGTCTAACCTGTCTTTACTTGGCTGTAACATTATTTGCTAATCCTTGTTGTATATCGTTTAAAAATGTTTTAACCGTATTCCATCTATAGTTAAGATATGCAACACTTTTATCTTCAAATACTGAAATACCAGTAAATGATTGTTGTTTTTGTGCAATTGCTTTATAATGGAGCCTTGCTCTATTAATTCCTTTTAATCTCAATTCCCTATCTTTTAATAGCTTGTCAGCTTTTGACTCATTAAAGTTTGCAGACTTTACGAGTTCTAACCAATTTTCCACGAAATGTTTTGTGGAATATTGAATGTAAGGACAGTAGTACCAAAGCTTATTTATGTCCCAGCTATTCCAGTCAAAAAGTTTAATTTCACTACAATATTTTTCCCAGATCGGTTGAAGTTCTTTTACCCTTCCATTTTCTCTACTTACTTGGATTAATAAATTGTACCGAATCAACGCTCCTTGCATTATAGTGTTGAAGTCAACTGATAACTTCACCAATTTTCTCAGATCATCTGGAAGTTCCTTTACGGAAAGAAAATCGACAATTCCTGAAAAACTCTTAGCCTCGTCAGGAATACTCCTTAATGCAAATGTCCAGAGCGAATCAGAATTACTCAGGATAATTCGTTCTTTCAAAAACTTCGCCTCTTCCTGGGATAGATTTATGGTCAAATTTGTTTTCCAGTCTGCTGGTGGTTTTGGAAGTTGACACCATAAATGCTGCTGATACATGTGGTTTGCATCGTTATCATCACCAGGGATATTGCCATCTGTTTCTGCTACTAGCTTTCTTTGTGCTTGTACTTTTTTTGAATGGTATTTAAGGTAATTAATATAGTCGCTTATTGATCCCTTGAAATTTAGAATTTCATAAGTACGTAAGCCATTCCAATAAATTGTTGATGGTTTTCTTTTAGGATTGGCATTTCTTAATGTTGCACCGATAACTCTACTGTCATTTTGCGGCGAATTTTTCCGAAGTATTTTTACAAAGGATATTTCAGATTCTTCTAGCTCCGAATGAAATCGATCAATCCTTCCTCTTCTTTCAATATCCTGTAAAATCCAGGGAATAAGTAAAAAATACTTTGCCCTTGTTTGGATAGTTGATGTACCGGGGAACAGTATATCACTTAATGAATCCCTAATTGTTCCCAGACCGAGTTCGTCAATAACACCTTGTTCTTTAAATAAGTCCATCACTAACATCACCTTGTTGCGATGTGTTGGGGAAAAGTCAATCCATCCAAGTTGATTCATGTTAAATCTTAGGTTTTTGAAAAGTATTATGCAGAAGCACCATAAATCTAATAAGGCAAAAATTCAATAAACTTTAATACCATACTTCAAAAGTTTTTTGGGCAAATGATCATCCAGGTTAGATATATCACTGTCATTAAGCTCTATCAGTTTGAAATCGTATTTCTTGTAGATTTCAAGTTTTACTTTTTTTCGCTCTGCGTATTTGGGATCGTTTTCCATTCCCCAGAATTCGATGTAAACATTTTCTGTTGGGATAAAGAAATCAGAATAAAGATCCTCCTCAATGGGAAGTTTTCTTTCGTAAGCATGAGCTAATTTATAATCGTATAAGGCATTATCGATAATAACTTCCGCCCTTGAACGCACCATGTGACCATCTTTCGTTCTAAACGTAGCTGGGAATTTTTCTCTGAAGTTTTCTGTTATATTTTTTGAAGGTTCCTTTTCAACTTGAGTTTTATGTTCGGGTGCTGTATGTACTTCCTGGAATACTGAACTAAGATTTTTATTTATTAAAATATTATCGGGCCACAAAACGTAAGTACCTCCACTAGTTTCATGTTCAAACTGTTTGCCGCCAAGGCTTTTGCCAAGTTTAGTTAGCTGCCACCCAGCTATGTCTTTCTCAATCCAACCCAATTCTGATAATATTAAATTAAGTCGCTGAGATGAAATGTCGAAGTGCTTCCCGATTGCTGTGGCATTTAGAAGTTTGGGTTTATCTTTTTGTTGACCTCCATCTATTGTAATATTTTCTGGCCATACAATGTACTCGCCATACTTAGCACTTTGCTTCATCTGACCACCCTTTTGCTTACCAAGTTCGGTTAGAATCCATTTGTCATTGGTTCTGGCTATCCAGCCAATATTTTTAAGCTTTTCGAAAAGTTCCGTAGATTTTACATCCAGTTCATTGGCAAGTGAAGATGTCGAAATGTATTCCATAGAAGGTTTAATGTTTTTAAGGTTGTCAAATATAAGTTGATTTGACTAAACACTGAATCCCAGTGGTTTGAATGAATGTTCGCTAGAAGGCAAATTCTAAAATAGAACAGGTATTTCGCAATACTTCTATTGACTAACCATTCCACGCTCATTTTTTGATTTCATTTAACCCCTTTAAGGCCAAATTTAGGTAGAACAAAGCTACTGTGGTCTTATTGAGCCACACTAATTCTACCCAGTTAAGTCAACTTGCTGCCCAATCACTTATATGATTAGGCAAAGCGACAAAATCAACCTGAAAAGGCTGGGATTAAACATCAAAAAACTCCGGGAAGCCAAAGGCTTAAGCTTCCGGGAGCTGTCGTATGCCTGCGAGATTGACCATAGCAAAATTTCCAAGATTGAAAAGGGTCAAATCAACATCACTTTCACAACCATTCTCCAATTAGCGAAGGCCCTGGAAATAACACCTTCTGAATTGGTACTAACCGATTTTGATTAATTTCTAAAACCTAGTGGCTTCATTTTCAACCTTCTTAGGGAGGTTGTCCTACCTCGTTTACCCATCAACAAGCCTCTTTTGGAAAAGTATTTGCAACTAATTTACTGACGACTTCTTTGAAGTGAAATTGATTTGTGAACAAGAAAAATTAAGAGTCATGCTTAGTTCAATTACCTGGGGGCAATATTTAAGTGGTATTGCTCTCCTTTTACTTTTCTATTACGGCTTTGTTGCCTTTAAGTATTATAAGTGGGAAATACTTGGCGTCATAGGCATCAAAAAGATTGATGGTAGTTCCGTTGCCATACCCTCAATGGCTGAATTTAAATCTTCAATGGAAGGTGAAAACCACGAAAGCTATCTTCCCAAGCCAGCAGCTGATATTGATATTTCCCCGCTGGTGCAATCTTTCACAGACGAAGTCCAGGCGTATATACTGGAAGCTGAAAGCGGCATTGACAAAGATGAATTGTTGTATTCACTAAAACAGATAGCAACGAAATATCCGGTACTGAAGAACTCTGACTGTAGCGATGAAATGAGCCAGTTCATTTACCGGGAAGCAAATAACAGATATCCAAATATCATCCAGCCAAATGATGCGCTGCATCTCTGGCAATGATCTGAAAAACTATGCTTCATTGTGCGGTGTGGATGGGTTAGTAAGTGAGTTTTGGCACAATGGAGCATTCTTTTAAATCTTCATAATTTAAAATAGAGCGTATGAAAAGTGTGAGAGAAAAAAACAAAACCAGGCGCCGACTGCTAGCTATGGGAGTAACCGGTGTATTGATGCTGGTGTCATTTTGTGCCACAGCACAAGATGGAAATGCAGGTATCAATGAAGCTAACACCAAAGTGCGAAGCTATTTCGCTTCAGGAACCAATTTGATGTATGCGGTTGGCGCAATCGTCGGCCTTATCGGTGCCGTAAAGGTTTACCAGAAATGGAACAGTGGCGACCATGATACCGGTAAGGTGGCTGCTGCATGGTTTGGCAGTTGCGTTTTCTTAGTAATAGTGGCAACTGTTATCCGGTCATTCTTTGGCGTGTAAAAACTTTTTTATGAGCAACAGTGTCTATCAAATCAACAAGGGCATAAACAAGTCCATCGAGTTTAAAGGGCTAAAAGCGCAGTACATCTGGTACCTTGGCGGTGGGCTTGTTGTGTTGCTCATTTTCTTTGCCATTATCTATATAATTGGCTTGAACATTTTCTTTTGTCTTGCACTTATTGTCAGCCTCGCAACGGCTCTCTTCATGTATGTTTATAAACTGAGCCGGACGTATGGGGAACATGGCCTAATGAAAAAGGTAGCAAAGAAGGCAGTGCCAAACGTCATCAAAAGCTATTCCATAACTCTTTTAAGAAAGCAACTACAGCATGAAAAACCTGTTTGATATACTACCAATATACGGTGTTGAACATCATTCCATTTTATCAAAGATGGGCGACATCACAATTGGCTTCAAGGTTGAATTGCCTGAGTTATTTACCATGAGCAATGACGAGTATGAAGCTTTTCATCATGCCTGGATTAAAGCTATCAAAGTACTGCCAACAAATGCCTTGCTTCATAAACAAGATTGGTTTACTGAAACAAAGTATGGCGCTGATTTTTCAAATGATGATACCAGTTTTTTAACCAGGAGCAGTGAACGTTTCTTTAACGAAAGACCTTATCTTAATCATGAATGCTTTATATTTTTGACCAAGAAGCCTGCTAACAGAAAGTCTTCATCTTCCGTTTTTTCCAGTTTATTAAGGAAAACAATTGTCCCAGAAGAAACATTGCAGCCTAAGCACTTTCATGACTTCTTAAACCATGTCGGGCAATTTGAAAAGATATTATCTGATAGCGGATTTATCTCATTGAAAAGACTGAATGATTCTGAACTAGTTAATGTGGTAATTCAATATCTTAACCTGCAGACAGATGGTGAAGTTATCCGTGATATTGAATTTAAACCGGAATGGATGATTGGCGAAAATCATTGCCAGTTGTACACCATGGCCGATGCGGAATTTGTACCGGGTTTATGCGGGTCAAGAATCAACTACGATAAATATTCAACAGATAAAACAAAGTTCAGCGTTGGCTTTGCTTCACCCATTGGCCAATTGTTATCATGCAATCATATTTACAACCAGTATGTATTTATCGACGATGTTCAAAAGACCATGCAGAAACTGGAAGGTAAAAGGTTGAGACTTCAATCGCTCTCTGCTTACAGCAGGGAAAATGCTATAGCAAAAGATGCCACCGATAATTTCCTGAATGAGGCGATAGCAGAACAGCGGCTTCCGGTGAAAGCGCATTTTAATTTATTAGCCTGGACGGATAACAGGGAGGAATTAAAAACCATAAGGAATCTGTGCTCATCGGCATTGACTCAAATGGATGCTACCCCAAAATTAGAAACAGAAGGATCTGCCCAAATCTATTGGGCTGGCATTCCGGGTAACGCTGCCGACTTTCCGATGAACGACACGTTTGATACCTTCTCTCCACAAGCATGTTGCTTTTTTAACCTGGAAACCAACTATCGTTCCTCGGTAAGTCCTATTGGCATCCGGCTGGGTGACCGGTTGAGCGGCAGGCCTGTACATGTAGATATTTCTGACGAGCCAATGGACAAGGGAATCTGTACGAATCGCAATAAATTTATCCTCGGTCCCTCCGGCTCCGGCAAGTCCTTTTTTACTAACCATATGGTGAGGAGCTACTATGAAAAAGGCACACATATTGTGCTGGTAGATGTAGGCCATTCCTACAAAGGGTTGTGTGATATGGTGAATGGCTACTATTTTACTTATTCCGAAACCAATCCGATAAAGTTCAACCCGTTTTATATAGGTGAAGCTGATACACTGGATACAGAGAAAAAGGAAAGCATCAAAACCCTATTGCTTGCCCTTTGGAAGAAAGACAATGAAACCTTTAACCGCAGCGAATATGTTGCCCTTTCAAACGCCTTACAGCTATATTTCGATAAAGTAAGTGTAAACAAAGATTTGTTTCCCTGCTTTGACAGTTTTTATGAATTTCTAAAGGATGAGTTTGTTGAAGTGTTGAAAGGAGATAATGTAAAGGATAAAGATTTCGATGTTTCAAATTTCCTGTACGTGCTGAGGCCTTACTATAAAGGAGGTGAATTTGATTACCTGTTGAATGCAAGGGAAAATTTGGATTTGTTGCAACAACGGTTTATTGTTTTTGAATTGGACAATATCAAAGATCACCCGATACTGTTCCCGGTGGTAACCATTATTATCATGGAGGTATTTATAAGCAAAATGAGAAAGCTGAAAGGCATACGCAAAATGATTTTAATTGAAGAGGCCTGGAAAGCAATTGCAAAAGAAGGAATGGCTGAATACATCAAGTACCTATTTAAAACAGTAAGAAAATTCTTTGGCGAAGCCATTGTTGTAACGCAGGAAGTAGAAGATATAATTTCATCACCGGTGGTAAAGCAGGCAATCATCAATAACAGCGATTGCAAGATCTTATTAGACCAAAGCAAGTATCAGAATAAGTTTGACCAGATACAGGAATTGTTAGGATTGACAGATAAGGAGAAGGCGTTGGTATTGTCCATTAATAAAGCCAATGACCCAACAAAAAAATACAAAGAGGTATTTATTTCGCTTGGCGGCGTATTAAGTAAAGTGTACAGGACAGAAGTGTCGCCGCAAGAATATTTGGCTTATACAACAGAGGAAAAAGAAAAAGTGAAAGTGCAGGCCGCAGCCCAAAAATTTGGAAGTATAGAAAAAGGAATTGCATCGTTAACAATTTAAAATATAGGTTATGAAGTACGCTTTTATTTGTATCCTGATTTTTATTTTTTCTTGCCGTAGTTCTGAAAATAGCGCAGCTTTAGATGGAATTTATACGGCTTCGTTTGAGCATGAATTTGCAAAAACGGATGATACATTAGTTCTTAAAAAGGCAAACGAAGGGAACGGGGTTTATCAAATTGTCAGGCACTCCGGTGTCATAAAAAAGATGGATGGCAAGACCTTTCCAAAAGAAGTACTAAAGGATACCTGGACATTAGACTACAATCCAGATAAACAAACTCTCACAGAAGTGAGGAATGGCAAAACTCTTATTTGGGACAGTGGCAATCTAACCCTTCAGTTCGGAGAGACTACTTATAAGAAAATAGCTAACTGACAAAGTGTTGGTTTGCTAACAATAGAGAATGAATTGTGAAATTGAAAATGTGGAGTATGAAAAAACTACTAATTGTTACAGGAATTATCCTGCTGATAAGTCTTGCGCCTGTCCAAACAATTCATGCGCAAATTCCTATTCTGGAAATTATCAAAGCAGGTGTAAAAAAGGTTATTAAGGCCATCGACCTTAAAATTCAGCGGTTACAAAATAAAACAATCTGGCTACAGAATGCCCAAAAGACATTGGAAAATGAAATGTCAAAGCTGAAGCTCAAAGAGATTGGAGATTGGGCAGACAAACAAAAGCAATTGTATTCAAAGTATTTTGAAGAATTGTCAAAAGTAAAAAGTGCAATAAGTACCTATCAGGCCGTAAGAGATATTATCAGCAAGCAAGGTCAGTTAGTAAGGGAATATTCAAGAGCCTTTAACCTGTCTAAACAGGACCAGAATTTTACAGCCCAGGAAATTGAGTATATGGGACAGGTTTATTCCGGCATATTGGAAGAAAGCCTGAAAAATATCGAACAAGTACAAATGGTTGTGACTGCATTTGCAACCCAGATGACTGACGAAAAACGACTATTTATTATCCATAGTGCCTCGGATAACATAGATCGTAACCTTGGTGACCTCCGACAATTTAACCAGCAAAATATCAGGATTAGTTTACAGCGTTCGAAAGAAAGAAATGATGTTGATGTAGTGAAGAAACTCTATGGGATAGAATAGTAATTATTTGTGTGAAAGTGAAAATGTGAAGTATGAAAAAAATAATTGCGATAGCAATATTGCTATCATTGACAAAATCTATGTCTGCACAAAGCTTTGCAGAATGGTTCAGGCAAAAGGCAACTCAAAAGAAATACCTGATACAGCAAATTGCTGCATTACAAGTTTATATCGGCTATGTGTCAAAGGGCTATTCTATTGCAAAAAAAGGCCTTAACACCATCCAGGATATTAAACACGGTGATTTTGATCTTCATAAAAACTATTTTAGTTCCTTAGCATCCGTAAATCCTAGAATAAAGCGATATACCAGGGTAGCAGACATTATTTCCCTCGAAATAAATATTTTCAGGCAAACTGCATCCGTCATCCGCTATTGCAAAGAATCAAAACAACTCACCCTTTCAGAATTAACCTATCTCCAAAATGTTTTTGATCAATTGTTGAGTGATTGTTCCAAATCACTCGATAAACTTTTTGCAGTTATTACAGATGGAAGCCTAACGATGAAAGATGACGAGCGAATCGAAGCTATTGATAAAATTTATGATGATTTGGTTGATAAGCAAGCGTTCAGCAGATCGTTTGGAAATACGACAAAAGGGCTGTGCATACAACGAATGAATGAACAAAATGAAATTCTATTCTCAAAGAAATTAAATAATGTAAAATGAAAAGCTTACTTATCTTATTACTGCTGACTGCCCAAATTTCCAGTAATGTACTCTATGCACAGTCAACCGAAGCACAACAACTATTGCTAAACGTAGAAAAATTAGCCCAGCTTAAAAAGATTCTCAGCAATATGAAAAAAGGCTATGAGATCGTAAGTACCGGCTACAATACTATCAAGGACATTTCCCAAGGAAATTTTAATCTGCATGATGCATTCTTAAATGCATTGTTACAGGTAAGTCCTACTGTAAGAAAATACAAGCGGGTTGCCGATATCATTAGCTGTCAATCTCAGATAGTTAAAGAATACCGATCTGCCTTTAATCGCTTCAAATCTACCAACCTGTTTAATTCTTCCGAAATGACATACATGGAAGATGTTTATAAAAATCTCTTTAATAAAAGCCTTCAGAATCTTGATGAATTGGGGATGGTACTCACAGCCGGGAAGTTAAGAATGAGTGATGATGAAAGGATTGCGGCAATAGACAGAATTTATAAAGACATTTCAGACAAGCTGGTTTTTTTGAGAAGCTTTAATAATGAAGGATCTGTGCTGGCAGTTCAAAGAGGAAGGGAAATGGTTGACACAAAGCTTTCTGAAAAATTGAATGGCCTTTAGTTTATAATCGATTAAAAAGTTGTGTATGAAAAAGTGCGTGAGTGTAATCGTTTTCTTTGTTGTGGCATTGATGCCCAATTTATTGTTTGCTCAAAATGGAGGATTTGCTGATGAAGTGAAAAGCCTGCATACGGTTTTGGAGCAACTCTATACAGAAATGTTGCCGCTGTGCAGCAAGTTGATCGGTGTTGGTCGTGGTATTGCCGGCTTTGCAGCTACCTGGTATATAGCGAGTAGAGTTTGGCGGCATATTGCTAATGCTGAACCCATTGATTTTTATCCGTTGTTCCGTCCTTTTGTTTTAGGTTTTGCAGTAATCATATTTCCGTCTGTTATCGCCATGATAAACGGGGTAATGAATCCAACGGTAACCGGCACGGCCTCGATGGTTAATGATTCTAATAAGGCAATAGCCGTGTTATTGCAAAAAAAGGAAGAAGCCATCAAAAAAACTGATGTATGGAAAATGTATGTTGGTGAAACTGGTAGTGGTGATAGAGACAAGTGGTATAAATACACACATTTAAACGAAGATCCTTCAAAGGAAGGATTTTTTGAGGGGATTGGCAATGACATCAAGTTTGCCATGGCAAAAGCCTCCTACAATTTCAGAAATTCAATCAAACAATGGATGAGTGAAGTGTTGCGAGTGTTATTTGAAGCCGCTTCACTCTGCATAAATACCATCAGGACATTTTACCTAATCGTTCTTGCTATTCTTGGACCACTTGTTTTTGGAATAGCCGTCTTTGATGGATTCCAGCACACCTTAACGGTCTGGATTGCAAGGTACATTAATATATTTCTCTGGTTACCTGTCGCCAATATCTTCGGCAGCATAATTGGCAAAATACAGGAAAACATGTTGAAGGTTGATATCGCCCAGGTACAGGATTACGGAGACACCTTCTTTTCTCCAACAGATACAGCCTACCTCATTTTCATGATCATTGGAATCGTGGGATATTTCACAGTGCCAAGTGTGGCAAATTATATTGTTCATGCCGGAGGTGGTAACACTTTGCTGTATAAGGTTACTAGCCTCACATCCAACAGCTCCAGAAGCATTGTGAATTCTGCATCATCTGGTGCGGGCATGGTCGCTGATGCTTTCGGCAATGCAAAATCAAACATGAGCGGAAGTGTTGCTTCAAACAGTGTAAGCGGAGGATATTTTAAGGAAGATGGGGGTAACAAAACAAATGGTTACATGCAGGATAAATTATCTGGTAAATCTTAAGCTATGTTCAAACAAACAAAAAATATCGATGCGTCATTCAGGCATATAAAGTTTTTCACTTTACTACTGGTGCTTGGGTGCTTTATCCTTTGCGGTTTTGTGTTGTATAAAAGTTATGAGTTATCTGCAAAGGTTCAGGACAGGATATATATTCTTTCAGGTGATAAAGCGATGGAGGCTTTTGCATCAAAAAGGAAAGACAATATCGAAGTAGAGGCCAGAAGCCATGTTGCAATGTTTCATACCGATTTCTTTACGCTCGACCCAGATGAAAAAGTAATTGAATCTAATATTAAGAAGGCGTTATACCTGGCAGATGGCTCAGCAAAAAGGCAATACGACAATCTTAAGGAAACCTCTTACTATTCTGGAATCATATCAGGCAATATTAGCCAACAAATTGCTGTAGATAGTATTTCATTAAGCATGAATGCCGAGCCGTATTTGTTTCATTGCTACGCTACCATTAAAATCATAAGGCCCAATAGCATCGTTACCCGCAATCTGATTACGCAGGGCTATTTAAGAAATGTTTCCCGTTCCGACCATAATCCTCACGGTTTCTTAATCGAAAGATGGGAGACCATTGAAAACAGGGATATCAAAACTGAAACAAGATGAAAACCCTGAACAAACAAATAAATAAAGAAGTACTGACGGATAAAGCTGCCAACGGCATAGCGAAAGGTATTTTAAAATCTCAAAATGGTTTTGCAAAATATATGCAGTTGTTATCAAAAAATTGGAAGAGCAAACAGCAATGGATCTTTTTGTATTTCGTGTGCTTGATTTTTGGAGGATTAAGTATTGTCGCTCTTGTCCATCCCTTTAGAGTTAAGGACACTAACAGCAGCCTCATTCCAAAGTCCATTGCTGTTCCAAAAAGTATCCCTCGACAAAGAAATGGTTTTGCAATTACAGAAAGCGAGTTTCAGCAAGTGCAGGAGTATAAGGCAAAGCATCCAACCCTACAGAAAGAACGGCCAGGTCTTTTCGATAGTTTAAGCTTGATTGAAGAAGTCTATTATTCACAAAAAAAATAAAACAATGGAAAACAAACATTCAGTAAAGTTTTTGAGGCAGCGGAAAATGATGGTGGTATTACCGTTGTTGGTGCTTCCATTTATCACAATGGCTTTTTGGGCATTGGGAGGCGGTAAGGGAACTGGCAATGATGCCGTTAAAAATAAAGTTGCAGGTCTTAATCTTCAACTGCCCAATGCGAATCTTAAATCTGATAAAAATGAAGATAAGCTGTCGTTTTATATGGAAGCAGATGCGGATTCTTTAAAACGAGCAGAGCTGCTTAGAAGTGACCCTTTCTACAAGGACTCATTGCAGACAAAAGTTTCTTTGATGGAAGCTACACAGCATTTAAATAATCCATCAACATCAAGGAATGGGTTAAACACTTCAGTTTATCAATCCGGAGCCGATGCCAATGAACAAAAGATATATCAAAAGATAAATGAGATCAATAAGCAAATTAATGTTCCGGAAACTACTGCATCTTCTTTAAACAATACGAGTGCACCTTATCAAAACAATGAGCAGTTTACAAACGATGTAGACAGGATGCAGGACATGATGCAAATGATGGATGACAAACAGGAAACTGACCCGGAAATGCAACAATTAAATGGAACGCTGGATAAAATTTTAGACATCCAGCATCCGCAAAGAGTAAAGGACAAACTGAAAGAAAAATCTTTGCAACAAAAGGAGGTGGTCTTTGCGGTTTCAAAAATGCCCACCCAGGATAATATCAGCTTGTTAGAAACAATAAAGCATAGATCAACATCGACGGTGGGTTTCTATGGAACAAGTGAAACTTCCAATAATTCAAATGATGAACCGGCAGTAGAGGCTGTTGTTCATGCCAATCAAACCCTGATCAATGGTGCTATCATCAAACTTCGTTTGTCTACCGATATCTACATCAACGGCACATTAATTCCGAAGGGAAACTTTGTGTATGGTTCTGCATCGCTAAATGATGAAAGATTGGAAATAGAAATCAATTCTATCCGTTATGGCACTTCTTTATTTCCTGTCAAGCTGGAAGTGTACGATATGGATGGACTACCTGGCATTCATATTCCCGGTGCCATTACCCGTGACGTTGCCAAACAATCCGCAGACAACAGTTTGCAATTAATGGAACTTTCTTCTGTTGATCCATCATTCAAAGCACAAGCTGCCGCCGCTGGCATCAGTGCTGCCAAAGGATTGCTTAGCAGAAAAGTAAAGCAGGTAAAAGTAATGGTTAAAGAAGGCTACAAAGTTCTCCTTAAAAGCAAGAGCAATCAATAATATTTTCCAACTATAAAATACAAACGTATGAAACGATTAGTGTGTTTGACAATGGTGAGTTTGTTTTTCATTTCTCTGAAAGCACAAACATCGCTTTGCATTTCAACAGAAAAAACGACCAGTCTAGTATTTCCGTTTTCGATACTTCATGTAGACCGGGGTACACAGGCAATACTTGCACAACAGGTAAAAGAATCTCCAACAATATTATTGGTGAAAGCAGCAGAGAAAGGCTTTCCTGAAACGAATCTTAGTGTTGTAACGGATGATGGAAGTGTCTATTCTTTTGTGGTATGCTATGACAATAACCCGGCAACTTGGGTGTATCATTTGCCTACCACCAAATTTGCAACGTTGGCAACTTATGCCAACGGAATTTTAGACAATCCCAGGACAATGCGCGGCATTAAAGACGAACAATGGGATATTAAAGCAATGGTTTCTGGCATTTACATAAAAAATGAAATTATGTACTATCAGCTTTCTATTGCTAATAATAGTCCCGTTAATTATGACGTTGATGTTCTCCGCTTTTTTATCCGTGACAAAAAGAAAGGCAAAAGAACTGCCATCCAGGAAACAGATTTAAAGCCACTTCATATTTCAGGTAATACTTCGCAAGTGAAAGCGAATAGCACTTCGTCCTTAGTTTTTGCATTGGATAAATTCACAATTCCCGATGCCAAATACCTCGCTGTGCAGATTATGGAGAAAAATGGCGGCAGGCATTTGTCTATGAAAGTGAGCAATAAAAAAATAATGCATGCAATCATTTTACCTGATTTGAAATGAACAACGAACATCCCATATCTGATGAGGTATTAGAGCTGGCTCAGTTAGCACTTAATAAAGGTGAGCATTGGATGGCTTATAACAACTCACTTTATTTTATCGATAAAAGCGATGTGTATTTTTTTAGTTCAAAGGACGAAGCAAATGATTTTGCAGATAATAATATCAGTGACAGAGATCACTTCCATGTGCTTCATTTTGAATCTATCCTTGATATCTATAAAGCGATTCCTTATGCAAAAAATACAGTTCCTAATCCAGATGCCAACGGCCTCTACAATCATGAAGGCAACGATTTTACAGATGCGCTAATAGATCACATAGAACAACAACAATCATTATTTAAATCACAATTAAAAACAGATGTTATGAACAATGAAAATTTTCAGTACTTGGGTGACAACCTCAAGTACATGGGTTTCGGTGAAAACCTGAAACCGGAATTGGAAAAGAATCTGAAAGAGGGCAAAGGGGAGTTCCAATTACACTACAAGGCAGAAATCAATAAAAAGCCTTTTGAAGTAACAATGAACTTCCGTAAATCCGATTCTTCAGATATGTACTTCTTTAACAATTATAATGCTTCGCTTGGAAAAGCCAATGGCGAAAAAGAAGAACAAACATTCTACCTCAACAAAGGAAAAGGCGTTACTGGCAAGGAAGCATTCAATTTGCTGGATGGCAGGGCCGTTCACAAAGACTTGGTTACAAGGGAAGGCCAACCCTACAAGGCCTGGATTCAGCTTGACTTTGAAAACAAAGACAAGAACAACAATTCCGAAGTAAAGCAGTTTCATGAAAATTATGGTTTTGATTTGAAGGCCGCTGTTGAAAAGTTTGCGATAGCTGAACTAAAAGAACCGGATAAAGAGAAAGCATTGATGCAGTCACTGCAAAAAGGAAATGTTCAGTCAGTTACCATTGAAAAGGACGGAAGCAGCCACAAAATGTTTATTGAAGCCGATCCGCAATTCAAAAAAGTGAACCTGTATGACTCCAATATGAAAATGGTGGCAAAGGAATCTTTAGACCAATATAAAACGGGAATAGACAAGGGGGCCAAAGCAGTAAAGGAAGATGTGGCAGATGATAAAAAAAAAGAAGTGAAACAGGACATCAAGCCTGAAAAGGAAAAAGTAGTTAAGAAAAATGACAAAAGCCTTTTGCCTAAAAAAAGGGAAGGCAACAAGAAAGGTTTGGGAGTTTCATAAACTCCCAAACCTATTTTTTATCTGGTAAATATAATGAGATGAATATTCAGAACATCGCCACATTGGCTTCGAAACTTGAAAGCTTAGGATTTGAGCACTTAGGATACTTGCTGTTAAAAAAGATTTCATTCAGGCTACAGAATTTTTGGCTTGTGTCAAAGGTTAATCATCTGAAAAGTGACTTGAACTTTCAATTATTTATTCAAAAGAATGTTGTCACTGATAATTATGAGCTTTTGTATTATGACGCTATCCTTAAGTTAAGTTCGGAAGCAAGTGAACACGTAATAAATGGTATTGATATAGAAGAGATCAAAACAGCTATGGCAAAGATAGATTGGAAGAATGCTTTTGATTTAACGACAGGAAAGAACTCACCAGTAAATGAAAAGTCCGACTGGAAAAAAGAAGAGGATGTAGAATTGGTAATCGAAAACCTAGAGAGGTTGGAGAAATCTGAAAATGGTAAATCGATCGCTACAAGTTTGAAGCTGGAATTTTGGGCTGGCTTACCATACCAGGATTTGTTTGGCAATATTGCGCCTGTTAAAAATAAGTATGAAATCTCTCAGCGCTTTTATTGTGCAGCAGGGCAGCCTGATATTTCAGTTGATGAAGCATACAGGTTTTTGCAAAACAGGTTATTAGAAAAGCAAATTTTACTTCGAAAAAAACAGCCGGAAAATTCGCAGGTGGCTGACGATGCAGTTGATAGCCAGCCATCATCAGGTAGTGGTTTATTAAAGAAGAAAAGAATCAGTGGTAAACGAGTTACAAAGAAACAGCATCAATAAATTAGATTAAGATTATGGAACTAGTTCCAGCGTTGAGTAAATTTTATGAAACCATTGAAAAAGATTCAAGAATTAATAGTACTCATATAAGTCTGTACATTGCTTTATTGAGACATTGTAATATTAATGGTGGTAAAAATCCCTTTCCAATTGAAAGAAGTGTCATTATGAGATATGCAAAAATAAATGCCAGATATACTTACAGCAAGTGTATAAATAACCTGAAGGACTTTGGTTACGTGCAATACAAGCCGTCTACGAACGCTGTCAACTCCAGCACAATATATTTAATTGACTTGTAAAGATTCTCTTACACAGAGAATGATTTGTGAAGAATGATAAAAAAGTGAGGTGTAAGATGGAAAAATTAAAACCAGAAAAAGCATTAGAGATGCTAAGGAAAAAAGGTGTGGATATCTCGTTGGAGCAAGCTGTTCAGGTTCTGGAATTACTTCGGAAATTTGCTAATATCATGGTTTCACAATATTTAGACAGCCAAAGAAGGGCGTAAGTGAAATTTTTAGTAACCTTCAATTTTTGATCTATGAAAATAGCAGATTTATATATCCGGGTTAGTACAGATGAACAGGCCGACAAAGGCTATAGCCAACGAAGTCAGGAAGAATTTCTAAGAAAATATTGCGAAATCAATAATCTGTCAATTAGAAAAGTAATTTTCGAAGATCATTCTGCCAAAACGTTTAATCGACCTGAGTGGAAAAGATATCTGGTCGAACTTCGCAAACATAAATGCCAGGCAGATTTCGTCCTTTTTCTAAAATGGGATCGCTTTAGTCGAAACGCAGGTGATGCCTATCAAATGATAAACCTCCTACGGAAATTAGGCGTGGAACCACAAGCTATAGAGCAGCCTTTAGATCTATCGATACCAGAAAACAAAATGATGCTGGCATTTTATTTAGCAGCCCCTGAAGTGGAAAATGACCGGCGAGCATTGAATGTTATCCATGGGATGCGTAGGGCAAGAAAAGAAGGTCGCTATATGGGGTTAGCTCCCATCGGCTATATCAATAAAACTGATGAAGCCGGAAGAAAATATATAGCTCCCGAAGAAAAGCAGGCAAAAATTTTACAGTGGGCATTTAGTCAAATAGCTGAGGGGGTATTTAATACGGAGCAGGTTTACAAAATGGCAAAGGGAAAAGGCTTTTCTGGTACAAAAGGGCTGTTTTGGTTTGCCATACGCAATCCTATTTATTGTGGCAAAATCTTTATTCCAAAATACAAGGATGAAGAAAGTTGCTTCGTCAAAGGATCGCATGAACCTATTATTTCAGAAGCTTTATATTACCAGGTTCAGGACGTCTTAGACGGTAGAAAAAGGCATTATCGGCTTAAAGTGGTCTCTAATGCCTCATTACCATTACGGGGCTTTTTAATCTGCCCTAAATGCAATAAATTATTAACTGGTAGTGCTTCCAAAGGAATGACTAAATATTATTCATACTATCACTGCACAGATGGTTGTTCATGCAGGTATAGGGCTGATAATGTCAATACTATTTTTAGTACCGAGCTTAAAAAGTATATTCCGCGCCCGGAAATGATAGAATTATTTAAAATAACCTTATCCGAAGCATGGTACGACCAGACCAATCATTTGGAGGATGATAGTAAGCAGTTGCAGTTACAAATTAAAGAATATGAGGACAAGCTTTCTTACATCAGGGAATTACTTTCTTCAAGGCAATTAGAGCCTGCTGATTTCAGGGAAATGAAGGCGGAGTATTCCGCTAAGCTTGAAAAACTAGAGGCGAAATTAAGCGCTACTAATCATGATAAGTTGGACTTTAATGGCCTGTTAACTAAGGGAGTGAATAATCTCTTAAAACTCGATTATGTTTATGAAACTGGCGATATAGAAAAGAAAAGGGAGGTAATTAGTTCGATGTACCCCGAAAAAATGACTTTTGACGGATTTTCAGTTCGAACTAATCGCATCAATGAAGTGGCAAGGCTGATATACAGTATGGACGTGGATTCTAGCGAAAATAAAAACAGGACAAGTGGAAATAATTCCAGCTTGTCCTGTGAAGTCGGGATGACAAGATTCGAACTTGCGACCCCACGCCCCCCAGACGTGTGCGCTACCGGGCTGCGCTACATCCCGAAATTGACATTCACGAACGGTGAATTACAGGTGGGAGGCAAAAGTAACTGAAAATTTCAAATCGAAAAAGTAACGGGAAATTTAATTGTAAGATTGATGATCAATTTCAACGATGATCATGCCGGAATTTTTTAGTCGGGATGACTGGATTCGAACCAGCGGCCCCTTCGTCCCGAACGAAGTGCGCTACCGGGCTGCGCTACATCCCGAAAAGCTGGTATTTCACCAGCGGAGAATAAGAC
>APMI01006680.1_pt1 | contig 27064 bp, 25 predicted proteins | sample 667938 | NCBI WGS metagenome assembly APMI01 (sample SAMN01084076, study PRJNA167559) | wastewater metagenome | biome: Wastewater | place: Denmark: Ejby Moelle, Odense | collected 2011-11-28
ATGGGATAAGCTCAAAATGCTGAATAAATTCTATGAGTTTTGAATCCTCCAGTGTTTTCTGTCCTACCTTTTTATTGTAGTTGATACCTTTTAGAACTGCCTCAAGAGTTGCCGGATTAGCATCTTCCAAATGCTCAAGTGCTTTATTCAAACCTGAACCTACATTTTTTTTCAGGTGGCGAATATTGGCCCATCTGGCTCGTGGGGGTACATAAAAGTCATATTTGGAGTGATCTTCCAGCCGCTTGTGTATCAGATCCTCCTTCATGCCTTTCTGGCGATAATCGGAGGTCAGCCGTTCCCGGTCCGCATCAAACTTGTCGCTTAATCTTTTAAGAAATAATACTCCGAAGATATGCTCCTTAAACTCCGAAGCATCCATATTACCCCTAAGGATATCACAGGCCTTAAGAAGCAATTGCTCTAAGCGGGCAAGGGAAAGTTTTTGATCCATTAATAATAGAGGGATAACCCAATTTGGGAGGGGTAAGGTAGTAAATTTGAGGGGGAAAGCAAATGAATTAGGGCTAAAAAACAGGGACTCGTTGGTTATAGCTATTATATATAATACTGGCTGCAAAAAAATGACCAGGTATTTAAATTTCTAAATTGGCTGTTCATGAATAATCATAGACTGCCTGTCACATACAATAATAAGGACTTGCTAAATAGTTTTCAACATTTTGCGCACAAAAATCGGCTCTTATTGCCCAACACCACTAAATGTCTTATATTATATAGTACTCCTCTCTGTATTTCTATACAGAATGTGAACGGCCTCGAGGGTCCCAAAGGATAGTTAGAGGTCCAGACGTTGGGTAGTAATCTGTACTCTTGCAATAAAAGAGAAACATAACGGGCAAGGTGTCCCCGATAAGTACAAAACGTCTTACATATAAGCATTGGGGTGGTAACTGATTCCGATTGATAAGTATTAAGCCGTAAGACTATAGGTTTAATATCGGGATGATCGGTCCGGCGTAACGGATAAGCAAAGCTAAAGAGATCAGTTGCCATGTGGGTGTAAAGGGATAGTCTTAGTTCCCTGACGTACAGCCTTTGTGAAATTGTAAGATAACAGGTGTTGGTATTAAAAAAACCACTAACCTAAACTTGGATTTTCATCCTTGCAGGGGGATGCTCTGTATTCTCAGTTCTTCCCTAAGGCCTTCTCACCAAAGTAGTAGCCGAGGCCTAAGCCTGTAGGGAAGAATGCATCGGTATAGGCTTAGTCCAGGTCATAGCTTTCCGCCAAATTTGACAGCCTCTTAGCATCTTTTGATATATTTACAACAAAAGAACGAGTTATGCCAGCTATAGAATTTATCGACAATGAGGATGGCTATACCAAGTGGATCAGCGACAATCCTAACGGTTATGTAGTCAATACTCATAAGAATTTAGCGAGTAGCTACTGCGTGTTACACACGGCTGGTTGTCGGCATATTACATCTCATAGAAATGCCGGAGCTTTTACCACAAGGCAATACGTGAAAATCTGCTCTGATAATCTTAAAGATCTACAAAAGTGGGTTAGGACGAAGAAACCTGCTATGGAAGGGTTTGGAAAGGAATGCGGCACATGTAATCCCAAACGACAAGGAAGATAAGTATAACACTGTAAGTATTACTTTACGTCAATCAAATTCTAAGCTGTCTATAGAATAAGGGTTAGCCTCATAATCAATATGCAAATACTGTTGGTTTTGAGCCCAGATTAGGGTACTTACTAAATAGTGTGGAATTCCAAGAGCAGCTAAAAGTAATGCCTTAGCCCACATTCTCAACTCATTGTTTTTATAAAATAACTGATTGGCAGTCCATACAAGACGGATGTTCTTATGTTTCACTTCATGCTTGTTTTCACGATAATGGGTATAATAGTTTCTGGACTCGTTAAGCATTTGGATATACACGTACGGTTTGGTCCAATGATTTTTGAAGAACTCCATTTTTTCAAGCTCTACCCATAAATGAGTATACCTCATCCTTTGAGTCCATCTTTTAGTTTTTCCTTTTTCTCCAATCCCTTGAGCCTCCATAAGCGAGACTACCTTTTCCCTCAAAATCTTGTTCTCTTCAGCATCGTCTGGCTCATAAAAATATTTATGTATTAGTTCCAGAACCTTTGCTATTTCCGTAAAAGAGGTTTCAGCAAAAATCAGCTGTTTTGTAGATGTATAAAGCTCAAGAATCTCATCGAAATTTATCATGCTTTTAAACCAGATCCGTAAACTGTCTTCCAGTAGTGGCTCCAAGTCTTCAAAACGAACTTTCTTCTGAAAATACGAACTCTCATCAAGAGGAGGAGGATAGTTGATGAAAAGCTCTGTAGACGTGCTATCAAGTTTATGGAACCAAATCGATTTGATAGAAGGCTGTTCTGTTAATAAAACCGTTAAAAAATTACGAATTGAGGTTATGTCCCGAAAGAGGTTTATGCGTGATGTTGGCCTTAACGACTTTAATGTTATTAGGGTATCTTCAATCAGTACCTTTTGGTGGCCTTGGTCTACATACTTTGTATTAGGCTTTAGAATAAGCTGTCGCGATTCGTCAATATTAAGTGGATATTCCAGGAGTTGATTTCTCTCCATTGATGATGCTGCCTTGGATTGAAGCCACTGTGCTAAACCTGCTAACGATAGAGTTACAGCAGAATAGCCATCTTTGTTGACTGCTTCTACCCATTCACCTTTATAAACTTCATAAACGAGATATTGAAGATCGGGCCAAAACTGCATTTGTGAGCAGTTAACCAAACTTACTCTTTCACCGGTAACGGAATCTTCTCCGTATATACAATTATATGTCTTAGGGATGTCTGCATAAAACATATCAATGCTTTCTAAGGCAAGAATCTTTCTTCCTTCTTTCGAGAAATGGAATGTTCCTTTCCAGGTTGCTTCCGGAGCATCAACTGAAAAGAAGACTCCTTCTATTACGTCTAAATCGTTTGTATTTTCAGCCATGATTTCTATTACTGGGGCTTAGAAAGATGTTTGAATAGCGACTAAGGAATTTACCGAATGCCCATAACGCCTCGTCTGTTTCTTTATCCGTGCAAGAAGCTGCAGACCCTCTCAATCTCTTATAAAAAGGAAGATACTCTTTCGTATAGGCTAATTCCTTAGCTCTGTTATTAGGTATTTCAATAATTCCGCCACCTATGATAAATTTATAAGCCCTATAGACGTGCTGGTCAAAGATCGGAAACATGCCTGGACTTATGATATGCCGTAAAAATATCCTCCAGATAGGTGAGACATCTGTGAATGTACTTCGGAAGAGGTCTTCATCAAAATGGAACCTCAACTTGTTAATTGTTTCCAGCCTGCCAATCAGTTTCTCTTCAATACTGGTCTGCTTTTTAATACTAAGGTTCATTCCATTTTTCCACTTGTACAGCTTTCTTATACTCGAGCTATCAAATTCTTTGACTGAAATATGGTCATCATAAAGTTGGCCATTCTTATAGTCGTACAAGTTCTTCCAATATCTTATAAAGGCTTCAGGATCAGTCTCCTCAACTTTGTCGATAGTAATTAGTAATTGATTGGCAACCATATCTGAATATACGGATTAGTCATGAAGGTAGCGCAACTTGCACCATGCCAGCCATTCCTCAAGTTCCGGCTTTGTGCTATACTTTTCGCAGGTCTGCAAAAAGGACTGGAATGTAACAGGTTGGAATTTCAGATCCATGTTCTCTTTCAGTAACCGCCGGTATTCAAGCGCTGCCGTTCCCATATGGCTGTTCCCCTCCGGGTAGACCATTAGCAGGGTAAAATGTTTGATTCTGGCCTTAGGGATTTGTTTCATGCTTTCCCCCAGCATATGGTTTCTCCATATCTGCCTAAATCTGTCAGTTACTAATACCGAATAACTAACAGGCTGATACAGCCCGCTTTCCTTAGTTACCGACCAGTATAGGCTCCCAGTGTCTGCAACTTCAATTGCTTCCTTAACCCCTATTTTGTAATCCCCTTCTGTGTACTTAACCTCAACTCCAATTGCACCCAGGTTACCATCTTTGTGATTATACTCTATGTATGTATCAAATGAGGTAGCATCATTTAGGTGGCTTATTTTAGGTTTGGGCGCGAACTCAATTTCCAGCTTGACAATCGAGCACACCGTATTATTCATATAACAGTTCAAGACCTTAACCAATACTTCCTTATGGTAGATCAGAGGGCCAAAAAGATTAAATGGAATATGCTCGCTTCGTAAAATGTCACAGTAAAGAGTCGTCCTCTTTCTTGGATATCTTGTCTTAACAAGGTCATGAACACAAGGGTGGAAATTTTTCATCCCTACGTGCCCATCCTCAATTGATATCTTGGTCCCATAAAGGTCGACGAAGTCAACCGACATACAATTTTCTCTGAACGTAGATTGGTGTGCCCTTGCTCTTGCTTTAAAGCCCGTAGGATCGGCTCTATTATCATTGATATACGGTATAGGCTTCTTCATGCATTTCAGGTTCTCGATGGCAAAAATAGATGTTTATTAATATATTTGTTTACATGAGCAACTTAGGAAGAATAAAGGTGTTAACAAAGTCAGGTGAGGAAGAGCTAACCTTAGCTAATAAAGGGATGGGAACTTCATTAATCCAATTTTGGAGATGGTGTAGCTCTGACCTTCTAAGTAACGCTACCAGGGGTGTTTTTGCTGAGTTCATTGTAGCCAGCGCCACAAGAATTGATGTAACGAAACCCAGAGAGGAATGGAGTGCTTTTGACCTAACTACCCCGGACGGTATTAAGCTGGAAATTAAATCGGCTGCTTATCTTCAGTCCTGGAACCAGCAGGCCCTTTCCAAGATATCGTTTAGCATAAAGCCATTCCTATATTGGGACAGTACCAGTAACAGACAAGAAAAAGTGGCTAAAAGACACGCCGATGTGTATGTTTTCTGTCTGCTGCACCATGAGGACAAGCAAACTGTTGATCCAATGAACCTTGATCAATGGGAGTTTTACGTAGTCCCCACCTCTGGACTCAACAATTATGAAAGGAGCCAGCATTCAATTACCCTTAAGTCATTAAAGAAACTTACTGAGGCAGTGTCCTATGAAAGTCTGTGTCAGGAAATTAAAGCTAAAAACTCCCTCAACCAGACAGTGCTGAGTCATAGTAAATTGTCACCCTTAAATCAAGAAGAGATATGAACCTTCCACATTATGAGAAAGCCCCCATTACGGGTAAAAACCTGCATGCATTGGTTGGTAGTTATTTTCGTGATTATAGGCCAACTGAACCACAGTATTTCGAAAAGTTTGGTAGAGAACTTGTAGAACATCTAAGCAAGTATATTGAGTACAAGGACTACAATATGGATACGATAGAAGGCTTTTGTGTAAAGGCTCAGTCCTGTATTTCCAAAACAAGCAAGCCTGGGGAACTGACATACTTCTCTCAACTTTTCATACTCGAAATAATAATTATGGCCTTCATCAAGACACGTACAGGATTAGGGTATGCCAACCAGATTAATGAATCCAAGAAGCTCATTCAATGTCTCAAAAATAGTTAGCTATCGCTGCCAACTATACTATATATGGAATATGGATTGGATTCATAGTCCAGTTGTAAATACAACATTGCTCCAGCTGCATTGATGATCTTATCAATTATTTGAGGTGGACACTTAAGGCAAACAAGAATTAAGGCTTTAGCCATTAAACGAATGGCCATTGTTTTGTACGCAAGTTTGTTCGGTGTCCAGACATTCGAGCTTTTCTTGCCATAGTGTGTATAATAGTTTCTTGTTTCATTTAAGGCCTCTACAAACGAGTATGGGTTAGTAAAGTTCTTGGAGAAATATGGAATATTCTTCACCTTTTCCCAAAGATGGGTATATACCATACGTTGCGTCCATTTCTTGCCGGTGCCAGTTTGTCCAATACCATTATCAGACATGATTTTTTGGATTTGGGCGCGGAGAGAAACATCATCCTTTAGTAGGAAGTACTTGTGAATAAGTTCCAGAGCTTTGGCTGCTTCTAAAAATGAGGCTTCGGCCAATTCGGTCTCCCTACTTGCTATAAGTAATGCAACGATTTCATCAAAATAAGATGCCTGGCTATACCATTCAGGTAGCATGTCTCTTAGGGATGCACTCATTTCCCCAATCCGTATTAAACGGTCAGTTGGGTTTATGATCTCCTGCGGTTTGCCAACCCTCAAATGAAGTTCGATATATTCATGCTTTTCTGATACTGTTTTTCTGAAGGTAATGGTCTTTATGTTAGGTACCTCACGTAAAAATAAGCTTAGAAAATTCCGGAAAGTAACCATATGCTGAAACAGAACTTTTCTGGACAACAGACCTTTAGATTGGATGGCAAAGTAAGTTTCCGAAACTATCTTTAGTTCTTCCCTTGTCCAGTGACTCAATGATTCAAAATATAGAATTAGGTCAGTGCTCTCATCTATACTAAACGTGAAATCCTTAGGTGGATATACTGTTATGATACTGTGGCCATCTTTATATTCTGTGTCATGCGATCTTTCATCAAGCCATAGTGATAAGCCAGTGATACTTGCAGTTACCTTGGTATATTCAGAGCTGAAAGCTGTGTCTATCCAACTGCCCTTATATAATTCGTTTACGATATAGTAATACTCATTATTGCTCGAATGTGAGTAAAAACAGTTTACCAAACTGAAGAGCTCACCGTCTACATGGGATTGACCGTTAATAATATCGATTCCTCTTATGTCATAATCATTATGCAGAACCTTGTCCAAAACAACAGCCATTCTACCCGTGTCATAGATCATAAGGCGACCAAACAATAAGTTATCAGGTTTTTCTGGGATAAAGAATTCTCCCTTCATAATTATCTTATCTGCCATACAGTGAGCGGTTTTAGTATTGGGAATGAAAGTACATTTTTCATGAAAATAAAAAAGCCAGTCTGAGAACAGACCAGCCCCTATAAACCCTATCACTATGAAATATGAAGTTAGGCCTTGACGGGATAATTTCAAAGGCCTATTTTTTGCTAAGCTTCTTCTCCAAAAAGGACATGTCTCCTGCAATTTTCAGCTCACCAACCTTGGCATAAGTTTGGGTCATTGTCAGCTTGGAATGGCCTAACATTTTGGACACTGTCTCTATTGGTACACCATTAAGGAGGGTGACCGTACTTGCAAAAGTATGCCTGGGGAGGTGGGTATGAAGACTCTTGCTAATGCCGGCAATTTCCTGTATCACCTTAAGGTTTTGGTTCATCTTTTGATTAGATAATACCGGGAAGATCGGAGTGTCAACTGCCCTCGGAAAGGTCATATACTGTTTTAGGATGTGCAGGGCCACCGGCAGCAGCGGGACAGTGAAAGTATTGTGTGTTTTTGTTCTTTCCATTCTAATCCAGAACTTGCCATCTATACCTTTCATAAGGTGCTGTTGGCTGAAGACTTTAATATCAGCATACGGAAGGCCTGTAAACACTTGGAAAATAAATATGTCTCTGATTTTCTTCAGTACATCCGTCTGTAGCTGCAGTTCCTGAATCTTTATTATCTCCTCCCATGTCAATGCCACCCTCGGTACTGATTTCATGACGATAGAATATGACTGTATAGGATTAGTGGTAATGTACCCCATCCTGACGGCATAGTTAATGATCTTCTTCAGACGCTGTAAATGTTTGGCTGCCCCGTTTTGCTTGCTGGTTTTTTCAGTGGTTAGCCATATAAAATACTGTTCACATAACTTCTGGGTGACGTCCTTCAAAGGGATATCCTGCCTACGATACTGGTGCTGCACAAACTCTTTTAGGAATGCCAGGGTAGTCTTATAATTCTTGTAACTGCCTTGGCTGTACTTTATACCCACTTGTTTTTCGAACATCATGTTATGTTCAGTGGTGACCTTTATGAGGTAATAGGCCTCTTGTACAGCCTCACCTTTCAGCACCTTCTTTATGTTTTCCACAGATACTTCTGTCCCGCTTAAGTGGATGGTTGTAATCGCTTTTACCAGGTCAGTTTTAATAGTATGTAGTACTTCATTGATAAGTTTGGCCTCCGGGCATTTCAAAGCCTTCTGATGTTTGCTGTCCCAGTTCTTTGATGCTACATGTTGGCCGGTAGAGTTCTCAAGCTTTTCTTTCAGTACCCACAGCCGGTAATAAATAGGTACTGTTCCATCTGTACCCTTCCTATTGGTGCGGATATAGAAACTAATTTTATAATCAAGCATGGATGCGTAATTGAGGTGAAAAATGGGGTGGTCTGGAGTATTTCGTATTACAAAAAAAGTATGGACTACTTTCCCAGATCGTTGGTCTACGTAGTGGACTAAGTAAAAGAGGCGGAATGTATTAGAAGCCCAAAGCCCTGAGGTAGAAAGAGAGGTTAACGAAACTGCATGAAATTCAATGCCAGAGCGGATTTTGGGCATGAAAAAAGGCCTCCGAGATATTACTCTCAGAGACCTATCAGTCGGGAAGACAGGATTCGAACCTGCGACCACATGACCCCCAGCCATGTGCGCTACCGGGCTGCGCTACTTCCCGAACTATTTTCGGGACTGCAAAGATAAAACTTAATTCCTTTGCAACAATTCTGAATGTTCTTAATATAAGTCGGCAGTAATGAGCTTCAAAAACTCCGACCGGGTCTCATTGGCCTCGAACTGGCCGCTGAATGCTGATGTGGTAGTAACGCTGTTTTGCTTTGATACCCCACGCATCATCATACACAGGTGCTTGGCCTCTATTACCACTGCCACACCTTGCGGGTTCAGGGTTTCCTGTATGGCATCCAGTATCTGGTGGGTCATACGCTCCTGTACCTGCAGGCGGCGGGCAAAGCAGTCCACTACACGGGCTATCTTGCTAAGGCCTGTTATCCAGCCATTGGGTATGTAGGCTATATGCGCCTTGCCGAAGAAGGGCAACATATGGTGCTCGCAAACGGAGTAGAGCTCTATATCTTTCACGATCACCATTTCGCTGTACGACTCGTGGAACTTGGCTGAGTTGAGTATGGCTTTGGCATCCATATTATAGCCCTGCGTTATATACTGCATGGCCTTGGCAATGCGTTCGGGCGTCTTTTGGAGGCCTTCCCTGTTGGTGTCTTCGCCCAGCAGCTGGATAGATGAGCGGTAATGCTCCATCAATTTGGCGGTTACATCCTCGTCGTACGAGTCTTTCCTGGTATATGCCACAGATTATGTTTTGTTGAAGATAAACAAGTACGGCCCAAAATTGTTTGGCCTTAACCGAAATACTCTACGTAGATGCGGGGTGTTTCCTGCAGCTTTATGCAATGCAAGTGCACGCCGTTCTTCTCGATATGCGGCCTCAGCTCGTTCCAGATGGCCATGGCAAAGTTCTCGGCACTGGTGAATTTGCCCTTCATGAAGTCCACGTCCAGGTTGAGGTTGCGGTGGTCCACTTTCTCCACTATCACATCCTGTATCAGCTGGCCCAGTGTTTTGGCATTGTAGATGAAGCCGGTATCGGGATTGGGCTCGCCCTTAATGGTGACGAATAGTTCGTAATTATGCCCGTGCCAGTTGGCATTAGCGCACTTGCCAAACACCTCTTTATTGTGTTCATCCGTCCAGTTGTCGTTCGATAATTTGTGTGCCGCATTAAAATGCTCCACGCGCGTCAGGTAAACCATTTTTCTAATTTATGCTGCAAAATTACGGCTTAGAATACGGTTTGGCAAAAATGTGTTTAATTGCAGTATGAAGCTATTGCTTACAGCAGCCACAGAGGCGGAATTAGGGCCTGTTTTAGCCCATTTGAGGCAGGACTGGGCGCCTATAGGACCCTTACATTTCAGCAAGGGCACCAATGAACTGCAGATATGCGTAGCCGGGGTGGGCATGCTTGCCACCAGCTATGCTTTAATGAAAACATTAAAGATAAACACTTATGACTTCGCCTTACAGGCAGGGGTAGGGGGCAGCTTTGATACCGATATAGCCCTTGGCGAGGTGCTCTTCGTAGCCAGCGACCAGTATGGCGACCTTGGTGCACAGGACCATTACAACTACCTCGACATTTTTGAGCTGGGCCTGCTAGGCAAAGATGAGGCGCCATTTACAGATGGTAAACTGCCAAGTCTGGCTCATGCCCTGCATGATAAGCTGAAACTGCCACATGCTACCGCACTGACTGTGAACACCGTGAGCGGTACGGACTTTACCGTAAAGGCACGCAGGGAAAGATTCAATTGCCAGGTGGAGAACATGGAAGGCGCTGCTTTCCACTATGTGTGCCTGCAGGAGCATATACCCTTTGCACAGTTGCGCGCGATATCGAACTACGTAGAGCCGAGGGATAAGAGCAAATGGCAAATGAAAGAGGCCATTATCAACTTAAACAAAGTGCTGATAGATTTTATAGACGATCTATAGTGTTCCAATACTGCTAATTTTGCCTTCATGAAACTGACGCTTGGTTTTAGTCCCTGCCCGAACGATACCTTTATTTTCGATGCTATGGTGAATGGTAAGATAGATACCAAGGGCATTGAATTTGAGTATGTGCTGGAGGATGTGGAGACACTGAACCGCTGGGCCGAAGAGGGCAGGCTAGACATCACAAAGCTCAGCTACAATACCTTTCTACATGTGGTGAATAATTATGCACTGCTGCATAGTGGCTCTGCATTGGGCAATGGTGTGGGCCCGATGTTGATCTCTAAAGCTCCGCTGGACCTTGCTAATATAGACCAGTATAAAATAGCCATACCCGGTATCAATACCACCGCTAATCTTTTGCTGACATTGGCTTTTCCGCAGGCTAAGGATAGGAGTGAAGTGCTATTCAGCGAGATAGAAGCTGCTGTGCTGAATGGCACCTTTGATGCGGGGCTTATCATACACGAAAGCAGGTTTACCTATGCGCAGAAGGGACTGGTGAAGCTAATAGACCTGGGCGACTGGTGGGAGCAGATGACGGGCGCTGCAATACCGCTGGGTGGTATAGCAGCACGCAGGAGCTTTGATAAGGAACTGTGCGCTACGATAGACAGTATCATAAAAGAGAGTGTACAATACTCATGGAATAACTACCCGGCACTTGCACCCTTTGTAAAGGAACATTCGCAGGAGATGGAAGAGGATGTGATGCGCAAACATATAGACCTCTATGTGAACGAGTACACCAGCGACCTTGGCGAGACAGGAAGAAAGGCCATCAGCACTCTTTTTGAAAAAGCGAAGCAGGCGGGGCTGCTGAAGCATGATATGCCGGTTTCGATCTTTTATTAAATATCCAGTGTATATAGTTCTGCTAGGTTTCTGCCTAGACCATCGTAGTCGAGGCCGTAGCCTACTACAAAGTTGTTGGGTATGGCGAAGCCCACGTAGTCAGGGCGTACATCGTACTGCAGGGCGTCGGGCTTGGTGAGGAAGGTGGCTATCTTTAATGAGGCGGGGTGGCGCTGCATGATCTCCGGTATAAAGGCACTAAGGGTTTTGCCGGTGTCAACTATATCTTCCAGTATCACCACATGGCGATCGGTAAGTTTTTCTTCCAGGCCTATGGCTGTAACCACGTTGCCCGTGGAGCTTGTGCCTTTGTATGATACCAGCTTGATGAATGATATCTCTGCATCGACAGTGATACAACGAAAAAGATCGGCAGCGAAAATGAATGAGCCGTTAAGTATGGAAATGAAAAGGGGATTGAGGCCCGCGTAGTCTTTGTCTATCTGTGCGCCCAGTTCTTTTACGCGCTGCTGTATTTGTTCTTTGCTAAGGAAAGGTTTGAATACTTTATCGTGAACTTGTACGTTGGGCATTGTGCTGTGCTTTGGCGGCAAATATACGGTGTGTCCGCTACGCTTCTGTGCTCCGGTATGTTATTTCATCTTTAGATTACGACGTCACATGGTTGCCACTTGCACGCGTTTTACCCTTCCGTTCTTCGGACACCTTCCCTAAAAACAGGGAAGGAGCTTTAGGCTTATTCCTTTACACGTAGCTTTTGGCCGGTCTTTATTTGATCGAAGTCGAGGTTGTTCCAGTCCAAAAGTTGCTTCATGGAAATGTTGTTGTCCTTTGCTATACTGAAAGCTGTGTCGCCATCGCGAACGGTGTAATACTTATTGCCGCCGGTGTTCCTGGCTACAGTGGTACCGCTGCTTGTACTCCTGTTGGCTGCTGCTACTTTTTTGTCGTTCACATATACTACCCTGTCCAGCTTTGCCTTCAGGCGGGCAAGGTCATCCATTGGTTCTTCGGGTTGTTCAACGGTAGCAACCGGTTTTTCAATAACTGCGGGTTTTTCTTCGATAGGCTTTTCTATTGCAAGCGGTTTTTCTTCTGCAGGTTTTTCTATTGCGAGAGGTTTTTCCTCAGCTGGCTTTTCAATGGCAACAGGTTTTGTTTCAACAGGTTTTTCTACTGCCACAGGTTTTGTTTCCACAGGTTGCGCTGCAGGTACAGGTTTAGCCCTTTTTGCTTTTGGTGCGGTCTCTTCGGGCTCTGGTAGCAGGTCAGATCCTGTTTCTGCTACACGGCGGTCATCTTCTTCAAGCGCAGCCGGTGTTTCTGTTTTTTTAGTTTCGGACGTCACGGGCTGTGGTACGGGCTTATTTACCGGCGCTGCTGCAACAGCAACAGGTTTTGGTTTAACAGGGGCAGGAGTTCCTATAGGTGTTAATAGTGGCTTTGTAACAGCGGCCGGAGGCGTTGCAGGTTTTGCTGCGGGCTTAGGAGCCTCTGCAATTGCAACAGGTTTTTCTATTGGCTTGCTTACTTCAGCCGGTGTTGTTGCGACAGGGGCCGCAGTCATTGGTTGTAAAGCAGGTTTTGTAGCGGGGTTCCTTTCTTTCAGTTTACCCACTGCTGCAATTGGTTTTACCTCAGTAGCAGTTGTTTCGGCCGTCACTGCGGCTGGTTTGGGTACAGGTACATCCGCAAGTTTTTTCGGTTCGGCAGGTGTTATTACTGTGTTCCTGTTACGTGGCGTATTTGCGTGTTTCTCTACAACTGCATCATTATTAAAAGCAGGGTTGCCCTGGCTGATGGTGCTCTTGTCTATGTATGTTGAATTAGATGCTGTTGGTTCCGTTAAGCGTTTGTTGTTCTGCAATGCGCCAGTTGCTGCAAAAGCCACTACCTGCGGTTTTGCAGGGGCATTGTCCTGGAGGTATAGTTGGGTGCCGGGCACAGGTTCTTCGCCGTTCTCAATGCGGTTCATAGCCATAACGCGGCGCAGCTGCACACCCTCTAACTGTGATATCTGTGCGATTGTTTCACCAGGTTTTACGATATGGTATGGGCGCTGGCCTTTTGCACTTTTCTTCTCCAGGTAGATGAACATGTTGGCCGCAAGGGGTGCATCGGGCAGGTCGTTCATATCGAGCAGGTGCTCATAACGCAGGTTGAACTTCATAGCGTACTGGAATGGCAGCTCCCCCTTAAACGCGTAAACAGCCTTAAGGCCGTTTACAGTTACTGGTTTTGTATTGTCTAGTGTTTTGTTTGTGGCTTGTATTTGATTTGCTTCAGCTGCCTCATTCGTTGCAGGAGGCTCCTGTGTTTTTACAATTCGCTCAGGTTGCTTCGGCGGAGTGTTTTCTTTTAAGGCAGTGGTGTTAGTGACCGGTTTGGCGGCAGGCGGCTTTACTGCTACGGGTGCAGCTGCGGGGGCCGCGGCTATGGCCGCTGCTGCAGCAGGTGATGAAGCAGTCTGCAGTTTGGCCTTTACCAATACGGGATCATCCTCATCCAGTATAGCCGAAGCACGCGTGCCGGGCTTGCTGGATGCTGTACCATCGGGTTTGTACTCATCGTCGTTATCCATACCTGCATAGGTGTAATCCTGCAGCTTGAAGTCTTCTATTATTTTTATCAGTTGCTGTGCGTAGCGTGGATTGGTTGCGTAGCCACATTTCTTAAGGCCTACTGCCCAGCCTGCATAATCTGTTTGCGAGAGCTTGAATAAAGACGCATACCGTGCGGAACCTTTCAGGTAATCAGAATGGTCTTTATAAGAGTCGGAAGCTTTAGGATATTTACGGAAACACTCATTGGGTGCATCATCAGTATGTGCAAAGGTCTCACCTGTCCATTCTTTCTTGCATTTGATACCGAAGTGATTGTTGGCGCCTGTCACCAGTTCGCTGGTGCCGGCCTGTGTTTCCAGTATGCCTTGTCCTAAGGTCACCGCTGCGGGTATGCCGCTGCGTTTCTGCTCGGCAATAGCCAGTGATTTATATTGCTTGATGTATTGCTGCACATGCGCGGTATAACTTTCCTGCGCTTGTGTGTGCAATGCAAAACATATCAGTAAAGCTATGCAGGTATATTTCCACTTTAGCATACGCAATGATTTTGTTTTTATTAAACTCCTGTTTTTCTCATGAGCATGATACCGTCGCGCAAAGGCAACAGCATATGTTCCACTCTTTTATCCTGCCGCACCTTTTCATTGAATAAATGAATAGCGCGTGCATTCTTGCTCTGCTCTTCCTCAGGCAGTACTACTTCCCCGTCATATAGTACGTTATCAGCCAGTATATACCCGCCAACAGGCACCTTGTCGATAACAAGGTCGTAATACAGGTGATAGTTTTGTTTGTCAGCATCAATGAATACCAGGTCGAAGGTTTCATTGAGTGCAGGGATAATTTCAAGTGCGTTGCCAATGTGCTGGATGATCTTACCCTCCAGCCCGGCTTTACAAAAATAGGAAAAACATATGTCTTCCAGCTCTTCATTTATGTCAATGGTTTGCAAATGACCATTTTTTTGCATGCCTTGCGCCAGGCAAATGGCTGAATAACCCGTATAAGTGCCTATTTCCAGTATATTTCTGGGCTTTATCATGTGGCTCACCATCTGCAGGAAGGCCCCCTGCAGGTGACCCGAAAGCATTACGGGCGCCGCTATTTTGAGGTGTGTTTCCCTGTTAAGCTGGGCCAGCACTTCCATTTCGGGGCTGGTAAAGTCTTCGGTATATTGATCTAAAGATTTAGAAAGCAATTGAGCCATTTTAGAAATTAGGTTGCAATTTGTTGTGAGAGTAAAATTCGTGCAGGTAGGCTACTACTTCATCTGCCGTATCAAATATTTTTATCATTTCAAGGTCGCCGGGGCTTATATTGCCTTCTTCTTCGTGCATTACTGTCTTCATCCAGTGGAAAAGGCCTTTCCAGTAGGTAGAGCCCATACAGATCATAGGCGTTTGGGTGAATTTGCGGGTCTGTATCAGGGTGGCCACTTCGAAAAATTCATCGAGCGTGCCCCAGCCGCCGGGCATCATCACGAAGCCCTGGGAATACTTGGTGAACATGACCTTGCGCACAAAGAAGTAGTCGAAATCGAGCGATTTGTCGCGGTCTATAAATGTATTGGCGCTTTGCTCGAAGGGCAGGGCAATGTTGAGGCCAACGGAGATGCCACCGGCCATATTAGCGCCCTTGTTGGCAGCTTCCATGATGCCGGGGCCACCGCCGGTGATGATACCAAAGCCTTCCTCGGCCAGGCGCCTGGCTACCTCTACAGCCATATCATAATACTTATGCCCCGCAGTGGTGCGTGCAGATCCGAATATGGATATACAGGGGCCTATCTTGGCCATGGCCTCAAAACCCTGCACAAATTCGGCCATTATCTTAAATATCTGCCAGCTGGAGTGGGCTTTCGTCTCCGTCCAGTCGCGCAGCTTTACTTGCGTCAGTTTTTCCTTCATTTCTTATATCGGCAGCCACATACTTGTTGCCTTTTTTAGAACATAAAAATAAGAGTAAAAAGGTGAGGGCGGCGTTAATGATCAATAATTCGGTACCTATCGTGTAGCCACCCAGCCAGTCTTTGTCGTTTTGCTTCAGTATATAGCAGGCCACGGGTGATGCAATGCATACCAGGGGCACCAGTGAATTGATCGTTTGCCTTTTGGTGAATATGCCGAAGACGAATAGTGCCAGCAACGGACCGTAAGTATAGCCCCAGCAACGGACCGTAAGTATAGCCTGCCACTACAAGCAGTATCTGTATCAGTGAGCCGTTATCCACCTCGCGGAAGAAGAACACGCAGGCAAGGAAGATGATGGCAAATGTGCAATGCACACGCAGCCTGATGGTAGACACTTGTTTTTCAGTGAGGTCATTTCTTCTCTTTATGCCCAGTATGTCGATACAGAAAGAGGAGGTGAGTGCAGTAAGCGCACCGTCGGCACTGGGGAACAGGGCCGATATGAGACCGATGATAAAGCAAACAGTAATGATGAATGGCAGGCCACTTTTTACAACAATGGTAGGGAAGAGGTCATCGCCTGTTGCCGTAATGCCTTTGGCGCTTGCATAGAGATATAGCAGTCCGCCCAGTGTGAGGAAGATGAACACTACGCACATCTGCAGGAAGCTGAGCCATAGCATATTCTTTTGCGAATCTTTTAGGTTGCTTACGCTGATGTTCTTCTGCATCATTTCCTGGTCGAGGCCGGTCATCGCTATGGTGATGAACATGCCCCCCAGTATCTGCTTCAGGAAGAAATTGCCGGCTTTAGGATCGGTGCGGAAGAGTTCTGTATAACCTTTTTCGCTCAATGCCGACCATGTGCTGCCAAGGTTAAGGTCGAGGGTGTGCATGATATAGCCTACGCATACAAGTAAGGCCAGCAACATGAATGTGGTTTGCAAAGTATCCGTCCATACGATGGTTTTTACCCCGCCCCTAAAAGTATAAAGCAGGATCAATAGCAGTATCACTATTGCCGCAGCCTCAAAGGGGATGCCCATATCTTTTAATATGAATTTCTCCAGCACTTTGATAACAAGATATAGCCGGAGTGTAGCGCCCAGTGTACGTGAGAGGATGAAGAAAAGTGCGCCTGTTTTATATGGAGTAGTACCAAGGCGTTTTTCGAGGTAGGTGTATATAGAGGTAAGGTGCAGCTTGTAATAAAGAGGGAGTAAAATAAATGCCACCGCGAAGTAACCAATGAAGTAACCGATAACTACCTGGAAATAATCGAAACCTGCCTTGCCCACTGTGCCAGGTACCGAAATGAAGGTCATGCCGGACAGGGACGTGCCTATCATACCGAAGGCCACTATCCACCATTTACTGTTCCTGTTACCTATAAAGAACGACTCGTTATTGCTATGCCTTGAGGTATAGAACGCGATGCCCAGCAGCAAGGCGAAGTAAGCAAGTACAATAACCAGCAATATCGCTGAATCCATAAGGCGTAAAATAAAAAGAATTGCCCTTATAAAGGGCAATTCACTGGTATATTTTATGAGTTTAGAAACCTACGTTGAAACCGAAGCGGATATCGATGGTTTTGTAGTAGGGGGAGTTGGGGTCTTGTATCACATCATACAGGGCCAATAATACCAGCGATGCCCTCTCGGTAATAGGCTGCCTGATGCCAAGGCCTACCAGCGCAGCAGGTACCCACTGGCGTACATTATCAGCATGCACAACATTAAAGTTGTCGACTGTGAAGTTTTCATACTTGTCCACGTTCAGCATTTCGGGCTGTACATGTACAAAGAGGTTTTTCCATACAATATAACGTGCCCAGATGCTTGCAGTGTATATATATGATTTGCGGTCGAACTGGTATTCGCCGGCATAATTGCCATTGTAGTCGTAGGCGCTTACCGCATCAAACTTATTGCGGTAGTATTGGAAGCTCAATCCCACGCCTGCCGAAAAGTTATCTGTAATAGCGTATCCAACCACCGGTGAAAGGCTGCCATAGAAATAACCACTACCGAAACCAAGGCCTAAACCGCCACCAAAGATGATACGGCTGGGATCAAAACCTGTTTCTTTTTTGGCAAATTTTGCTTCGCCTTTGCGACCGCTGCTGTTATATACTTCCTGTGCCTGCGCATGCATAAGGCCAAGGCACAATATCAACACTGCAATTACTTTTTTCATATGTACTACGAAGTTAGGACAATTTATCAATACACTTGCCGGGCGCGGATTTTTAGCGTTTAGTTCACAAATATCTTACCGGGGTTCAGGATGCCTTTGGGGTCGAAGGCGTCTTTTATCTTTTTCATCAGTCCCAGCTGCAGCTCGCTAAAAGCCACGTCCATATACCCTTTCTGTACAAAGCCTATGCCATGTTCGCCGGAAATGGTACCACCCATGCGCACCACCTCCTTAAATAAGACCCTGATGGCCTGCGGAAGTTTATTTTGCCAGTCATCATCGCTCATATTTCCCTTCACTATGTTCACATGCAGGTTGCCATCGCCGGCATGGCCATAGCATACCGAAGTGAAGCCATATTCCCGGCCTATGCGTTTTACCGTCTCCAGCAGTTCAGGCAGGTATGCACGCGGCACTACGGTGTCTTCTTCTTTATAGACCGAGTTGCTTTTTACCGCCTCACCCACTTTACGACGCAGTGCCCAAAGCATTTGTTTTTGTTCATGGCTGTCTGCAAAGAGAAGCTCACCCGTATCAAAACGCTGCATAATGGCAGATATTGCTTCCATATCCTCGTAAAGCTGTTCCTGCTTGTTGCCGTCCACTTCTATCAACAGGTGTGCCTGTATATCTTCAGGCAAGTCTATGCCCGTGGATTGTATATAGCGCATGCTCCATTCCAGGGCGTCCCGCTCCATAAACTCGAGCGCCGATGGCGTATAACCGGCAAGGAATATTTCATTGACTGCTCTGCAGGCATCCACCGCCGAGCGGAAAGGCACCAGCATCAGCAGGTCGTGTTTTACTGCAGGTATCAAGCGTAATACTATTTTGGTGATGATACCCAGGGTGCCCTCGCTGCCTACAACCAATTGTGTAAGATTATAACCTGTAGAGTTCTTTAGCACATTTGCGCCGGTCCACATTATCTCACCATCAGGCAATACCATTTCAATATTCAATACATAGTCTTTCACCACCCCATATTTCACCGCCCTTGGCCCACCTGAGTTTTCGGATACATTTCCACCTATAAAGCAGGACCCCTTGCTCGCCGGGTCGGGTGGATAGAAGAGACCTTGTTCCTTTAAATGCTCCTGTAATACCTGTGTGATCACTCCCGGTTCAGTTGTTACCTGGAAGTTCTGTTTATCGACGTTAAGTATTTTATCAAAGCGCTTCATGTCCAGCACTACACCACCCATCACTGGCAGTGCACCGCCGCTTAACCCTGTTCCCGCGCCGCGTGGAGTAACAGGCAGCATTTGTTCATTGCAATATCTCATTATGGCACTTACGTCTTCTACTGTGCCGGGTTGCAGCACCAGTTCCGGGAGATAGTGCAAGTCTTCTGTTTCATCACTCGCGCAACGTTCCAGTTGTTCCGCGGCAGCGGACACGTATTGTCCTCCCAGTATTTCGTTAAAGGCGGCTATATCTCCCTGTGTTATTTTTTTGAATGTCATTGCGTTTCCAGTGGGATATTATGTAGCTTATGAAAAGATAGTTTATCCCAATACCCACGCTGGAAAACTATTTTGTCCCTGATGATGTGAAAAAAACCGCAGCCTCTAAGGCCTCGCGGATCTCGCCATTCAAGTATCGCCCAGTCGCCGTCTTCAAAAATATTTTCGGGTATGCATATCATTTCAGCATTGGCAAAACCATTCGCGAACATTTGCCTTATCGCCTCGCGGCCCTCAACGGGCTCATTGGCCACCTGGTGGTTTATGGCGTCTTCGCTATACATATCCGCCAGTGTATCTGCATCAGCCTTATTGAATGCATCTACCCAGATCCTTACAAGTTCCTTCGGTCTCATTATTTCGTTATTGCCTTATACTGCTCATAGCTCATCTCCCAGAGCTTTACAGGCTGCTCAAAGTTAAGGAAGCCCGGCGTGCTAATAAATTCTTTTATGAAAGTGAATCCCACTTTCGCCAGTGTCTTGTTAGGTGCGGCATTGAGCGCATAAGGCTCACAGTACAATGTCTTCAGTTCGCAGTTCTCAAAAAAATAAGGCAATGACATCTTTACAAGTTCCACTCCCATACCTTTTTGCCTTGTGGTATTATTCCACAGGTGCAGGTGCATATAAGCCGCTTCTCCGAAAACTATTTTATTGATATTACAGTGGCCGACAGGTATGCCATCGGCCAACCATATAGTAGCGTACGACTTTTTCTCCTCGTAGCTTAGTTCCAGCTGCTGTGACAGCATGCTTACCCAATAGTCATGATCAGGTATCTTTTCTATATCGGCGCCCATCCCTTCCAGGAAGGCCTTGTCGGCGCTTAACCAATATTGTGTTATGAGCTCAATATCTTCCTTTTGTAGTTCCCTTGCCGATAGCATCATCTAGTAGTCCTTAAGCAATTTGTATTTTACCAGTTCCGTTTTAATTCCTTCCAGCGCTTTCTTCACCTTCTTCTTGCCCACAAAGCTCCATACAGCATTGTCCAGCATACTGTCCGCAATGCCGAAGTTGGTGATCACATCGGCCAGCTTCTTAGCACGGCCCAGGGCAAGTTCACAAAGCTCCGCCCATTTACTTTGTGTAATGGCAGGCCACAATGGTTGTACAGAATTGATCTGTTCGGGATCTAAAGTGCGCGGGATCACCTGGCAGTGACTGTGCTCTTCATGTTCACCTTTTGGCATGAACCAACCTGCTGCTTCATATTTTTCTTTGAGGTCGTCGGTAGCATTTTTATAAAAGTCTATTACTACATTATCACTGGGCATCCCAAAATTGCAGCACAGGAATTGGAATGTATTATACCTCCCCAGTTGGTAATCGTGCGCACGGTAGCTCTTATCGATAAAGCCGGAAAAGGCGGATAGCAAACCCGATGCAAGCGGCAGTTCGTAAGGCTCGCCATGTTCATCCCTGCGTATCGGGGATACAAGAAAACGGGAATAATAAGTTTCATCGAGCGCTTTCTCTATCCAGTCGGGGCGGAACCTTCCCTGGTCGGCCAGTGCCCCTATGATATAGCCGGGTTGTTTGAAAAAAGTTGGCAATCCATCCAGCTTTTGCCCCGGCTTTTTTTGCGGATCAAAATTGTTAGGCAACGGATCTATAAGAATTACGCAGGCATTTGTGTCAGGGCCGCTATAAGGTATTTGATTGCCCGGCAGCTTCAGCGATTGAATTAAAGAAGCTCTTGCAAGATCATGGGGTTCCCTGTTAAAAGTGCCTCCATCTATATAGTACATGTCAAACTCTTCGTCGGGCAACATATCCTCGGGCCATGCAGGTTTTATAGTAGCATAGTCCATATGCGGATTGCTTATGGAGTAGTTGAAGTAAAACAGCTTGCCATCGTATTCTTTCCTGGTCCTCGTCAATTTCCGTGGCCGGAAGCCCACGGGGAATGCAGCGGTAGCGGGACAAGCCTCAAAAAATTTCTTCCAGCCTGCATCGTCCTTGAAAAATTTATTAGCCCTGAACTGCAGGTCGTGAGCAAAAGGAATGGTATTGGTCGAGGGATTATTTGCGTGCTTGGTAAAATTGAATTTTATGTAATCAAGATGTGTCCTGAGTACTCCATATGAAACACCATTGCCTCGCGATGGACTCGTTTGAAAGGGTATACCCTCGTAAGTAGCCAGGGTAAGAAATATCTCTACATTATCATCAAGATAGTTCAGCTTTGCGGCAAGGTCTTCGCTGCCCCATTGCTGGTTCATCATCATGTTCTTCAGTTCATCTATCGGCTTTGCATTCAGCATCGAGTAAACAGGCTGCTGATCGGCAAGGTCATCGGTGTCCAGCATCTTTTTTACGTCGAAGGACATCCATGCATCTTCAAGCAGCTTTTCTATATTGCCTGTAGTCAGGCCCGCAATAAGCAATGCCGCACTGGCACCGCCGCCCGATGCGCCGCTCATCGACTTTATTTTCACATTGTGCTGCGGCACTTCTTCTTTGGTGAAATGGACGGGGTCTCCAACATTATAGTTCGCTGTTTTTCTTGTGGCTTTAACGGTTACACCATTTTTCTTGGCATGCTCCCAGCTCTCCAGCCATTTGTGCAGTTCCACAAGAGTGCCTCCGGTATAAGTGCCGGCGGAAACTGTTCCCGCCATCGATAAGCCCAGGTAAAATGTGCCCATGATCGTATTGTTTATTGTATTGCCCGAAAAATAATAGCAACAATAAACTTAATGCATATGCGCTGTATTGACAAACCCAGCGCGAATGTGGAACGGGAAAATAACAATTTGCTTATGCAGGCTCTTCTTCTTCTTTGCCCCAGGCCTCATTGAGCTCCTCTATGTAAGCAAGGATGTCTTTCCTGCCAAGGAACTTAACAGTGCTGGTCAAAAAACTGCGGGGTATGAACTCCCATTCCTCTTTCATCTTTTCTATAAAGCGGCGCATATTGGCGTGCGCCTCGCGTTGCGTGCTCTTATCTGCTTTGGTAAAGACAAGGTTGAAGGGTATGCCCCAGTCACCCAGTTGTGCTATAAAGTCAATATCAAGCTGTTGCGGCTTCAGGCGGCTGTCTATCAGCACAAATACCGTCACCAGGTTCTTGCGCGTTTTCAGGTAGCCGGCTATCATTTTCTCCCAGCTGGCCCGCTGCTTTTGCGATACCTTGGCATATCCGTAACCCGGCAGATCGACTATGTACCAGCTATGGTTGATGAGAAAGTGGTTGATCAGCTGCGTTTTGCCGGGTGTGCCAGAGGTCTTGGCCAGTTTTGCATGGTTGGTGATCATGTTGATAAGCGATGACTTGCCCACGTTCGAGCGGCCTATAAAGGCATACTCGGGCTTATCGGGCGCAGGGCAGCCCTCCACTGTAGGATTGCTTATCAAATATTTGGCTGAGTGTATTTCCATGTAATTAGTTAATGTACTTTTGTGCCCGATGGCACAAAATACGGGCGGAACAGCAGCTAAGGTAGTACCGGACGCGGGCTCAAATTTAAGCAAGAAAGCGCAAGTAGCCGATATGTTTAATAACATAGCCGCTAAATATGACTTCCTGAACCATTTTTTATCGCTGGGCATTGACAAAGGCTGGCGCCGCAAAGCCATAGGCGAGATAAAGAAAACTAATCCCAATATAATACTGGATGTAGCCACAGGCACGGGGGACCTCGCCATTGCCGCCACCAAAATTAATCCCCAGCACATAATAGGTGTGGATATAGCCGAGCAAATGCTGGAAGTAGGCCGCAAGAAAATAAAAGCTAAGGGGCTGGATAAAATAATAACCCTGCAACTGGCAGATAGTGAAGCCTTGCCATTTGTAGAAGGCGCTTTCGATGCCATTACCTGTGCTTACGGCGTGCGTAATTTTGAGAACCTCGAAGCAGGCCTGAAAGACATGAACCGGGTCTTGCGCACAGGCGGTAAAATAGCCATACTGGAATTCTCCCAGCCTCAAAAGTTCCCCATCAAGAATATCTACAAGTTTTACTTCCGTTATATACTGCCTACACTGGGCAAAATGGTATCAAAGCACAGCAAGGCATATACTTATCTGCCCGAATCTGTAATGGCTTTCCCGGAAGGCAAAAAGTTCTGCGAGGTTCTGGAACGTTGCGGATACAAAGATGCCAAAGCAAGGCCACTGACATTTGGGATAACCACCTTATACACTGCACACAAATAATAAAGCCCCGCAATTGCGGGGCTTTATTATGGTAAGCTATTTTCTTTACTGTTTGGTGATCTTAATACTTTCCGCACTGTTGTCGTCCGTGTATTTCACCAGGTACATTCCGGTTGCAAGGCTGCTGATATCGGCTACTGCTTTATCGTTGTCCATTGCAACTTTCATAATGATTCTGCCCGTAAGGTCGGTGATAGCTATAGTGCTATTGTTGCCGCGCCTGCCGAATACCTGTATGGTCACTTTGTCTTGTACAGGATTAGGGAAAGCCACTATAGAGAAGACATTCTTCTCAATGGTTTTAACTTGCAGCGGGAAGTCGCCTGTATGGATATAGAACCCGCTAAAGCCCGTTACAGGAAAACTGATGCTCCACCAATGGTTTACTGCGTCCCAGTTCACGACTGGTGTGATATATTCATAAGCGCCTGTGTAGTTGCCCGGTAAGGTCCCGGTACCATGGAACTGGGTGATACGTACATTGCCATTGTCAATGCCATTTGCAGGTAACAAAGGCAGGCCTAGTGATGCGGCAGCGGTGTTATATGCATTGAACTCGTCCTGGTAGGCATAAAGTGTGATGTTCGCAGTAGCAGTGGCCGCATTGTTATCGGGCTCTATATCAAAGTGGCGTTGCACGTAAGGCTCTGCATTATACATATTCACTCCAAGGTCCAGCGTTACATTCACATTCGTATTGCCGCTTACGGGGTTGTTGCCTGCAGGGTTTATGGATGCCATAAGGTCGCAGCCTGTAGTGCGTACATCCACGGCTGCACTTATTGTATTATGGTTTGACACGGTTATGCCGCTCACGCCCCCCAGCACATGGCTGTTGCCGCTTGCTATAGTAATAGTGTTGCTGCTCGCAGTGGCCGGAGATACGCAGTCGGCAGTGCTTGTGAGGATACACATGATACCGTCGCCGTTGCTCAGGGCATTGTCCGTGTATATGTCGGAGTTGGTGCCTACAGGGTTGCCGTTTTTCTGCCATTGGTAAGAAGGATTGTTTCCGCCATTTACCGGTGTCGCGAAGAAAGCGGCCGGTGCACCAAAGCACACACTGTCGCCGGGATAAGAAACGACGCTTACAGCTGGCGTTACAGCTGCGTTAACAGTCATAGCTATCGTGTTGCTGGCAACGGTTGCCGGGTTGGCGCAAGATGCATTGCTGGTAAATGTGCATATTACTACGTCATTATCATTCAGGCTGTTATTGCTATAGGTATCACTGTTGGTACCTGCCGGGTTACCGTTCAATGTCCACTGGTAAGCCGGTGTTGGTCCGCCGTTTGCAGCGGTGGCCGTGAAGGTCACGGGTGTACCGGCGCATATAATGTTGCCCGGGCTGGTAGCTATGCTTACCGATGGTGTTACAACAGGGTTAACGGTCATCGTAATACTATTGCTGGTGGCAGTGCTGGGGCTGGCGCAGTCTGCATTACTGGTAAGTACGCAAGTGACTACGTCGCCGCTTGCCAGGTTGTTGAGTGCATAAGATGAGGAGTTAGCGCCCACATTCACATTGTTCTTTTTCCATTGGTAAACAGGTGCCGGTCCTGCATTAGTAGCGGTAGCCATGAAAGTGGCCAGTGTACCATCGCATATTATGTTACCCGTATTTACCGCGATATTTATCGCCGGTGTTACATTAGGCAAAACAGTCATGACGATAGTATTGCTGGTAATTACTGCCGGGCTCGCACAAGTGGCATTGCTGGTAAGGGTGCAGGTAACAACATCATTGTTTGCGATTGAAGCAGCAGTATATGTCGCCTGGTTGCCACCCACATTCACATTGTTCTTTTTCCATTGATAAACAGGTGAGGGCCCGCCATTACTTATTGCAGCGGTAAAGGTTATTGCCGTATTAGGACACACGGTAGTGGCAGGGCTTGCCGTGATGCTTATGGTTGGTGTTACTGCCGAAGTAACCGTCATGGTAATGCTGCTGCTTGTAACAGTAAGGGGGGAAGCGCAATTGGCGCTGCTGGTCAGCGTACAGGTGATAACATCGTTGTTATTAAGCGTATTGGTGATGTAGGTCGCTGTATTGCCACCCACGCTTACGTTGTTCTTTTTCCACTGGTAGCTGGGCGATGGTCCGCCGTTAGTTACTGTGGCTATAAAGGTTACCAGGGTGCCTGCACAAACCGGGCTTGCAGGGCTCGCAACAATATTGATCGTAGGACTTACGTTAGGACTAACGGTCATAGTAATACTGTTGCTGGTTAATGTTGCAGGAACAGCGCAGGTGGCAGTGCTGGTAAGCACGCATGTTACCACGTCGTTATTAGCAGGTGTATAAGTATATGAGGCTGCAACACCAACATTTACATTGTTCACCTTCCATTGGTAGGTAGGTGCAGGGCCTCCGTTTGTGATCGTGGCAGTGAATGTTACAGGCGTACCTGAGCATACACTCGTGCCGGGATTTGCCGTAATAGTTATAGTGGGCGCCACGCTTGGCGTCACCGTCATGGTGATGCTGTTACTGGTTACCGTGGCAGGGTTTGCACAATTGGCGCTGCTGTTAAATACGCAGGTGATCACATCAGTGTTTGCAGGTGTGTAAGTAAAGAGCGCGGAAGTACTCACAAGCACGTTGTTCACTTTCCACTGGTACGCAGGCGAAGGCCCACCGTTGGTAGTGGTTGCAGTGTACGTTACCGCTGTACCGGCGCAAACATTATTGCCTGGGTTCGCCGATATGGAAATAGTAGGAGTCACGGTCGGGTTAACAGTCATGGTTATGCTGTTGCTGGTAACTGTAACAGGATTGGCGCAGGTAGCGTTGCTGGTAAGCACGCATGTTATAACGTCAGTATTAAGCGGAGTATAAGTATAAGTAGCTGCGTTGCCCACATTCACATTGTTCACTTTCCACTGGTAGGCTGGTGTTGGTCCGCCATTGGTGATAGTGGCGCTATAAGTTACCGGGGTGCCTGCACAAATCACATTACCCGGGTTTGCCGATATGGTTATAGTTGGGGTAACAACGGCGCTCACGGTCACTGTAAAAGTGCATTCAGCGAAATTACCGTTTGGATTGGATACCCTGTATTTTACAGTAGATACACCGGTATTAAAGAAGGTACCGCTTGCATCATTCACACCGTTCGCTATAGTAGCGCCTGTGATCGTGTATGTCACATTCGAGCAGGATCCGTTTGTTACCGTCGGAGCTATATTATTAACGACATTGGTGCACGTATTTACATTTGCCGGGCAAGATATTGCAGGCACTGTATTGTCTGTTACCGTAACTGTGAAAGAGCAGGTGGCGGTATTATTTAGCGCATCCGTTACCTGGTATGTTTCGGTTGTTACGCCGATGGGAAAAAGAGATCCGGGAGGAAGACCTGCTATTAATGTGGTTGCTGCGGCGCCCGAGATAACAACCGAGCCATTGCCGGTATTACCTACGGTATTCGACTGGTTGGTACCGGCATTATAAGAGCCGCCGCCGCCGCCATTGCCGGGGGTATGATAAGAGCCGCCGCCGCCGGAATAACCTCCGCCGCCGCCGCTTCCATTGTTACCGCCGGA
>APMI01011279.1_pt1 | contig 27041 bp, 21 predicted proteins | sample 667938 | NCBI WGS metagenome assembly APMI01 (sample SAMN01084076, study PRJNA167559) | wastewater metagenome | biome: Wastewater | place: Denmark: Ejby Moelle, Odense | collected 2011-11-28
ATAACATTTGATAAATCTTAAAGGCAATTTAATCTAAATTTTAATATACAAATTTACAAAATAGTTACTAACTCATAATGAATAATCATTTTTTATGTTTTTTCTATTTCTCTTCCTCTTGTTCTTTCCTTTCCTCTTCTTCGACCTTGCCTTTTATCTCGACTTTTGACGTGTTCCAAATGCCCAAGTATTGCTTCCTTCTGTTGACATCCTATAATCCCTTCCATCTTATTAGGATAGCCTACCCGTGGCTTGTTTTCAGCAACTGGTCTTAATCTTACGTCCACTCACATTTCGCATCACCAGCTAGTACTTTCTACAGGTTTTTAAGGTTACCTGAAACTCGATCCAGTTTACGAATGAGCATAGGCAGACTCATGTTGTGCTCTTTTGACAAAATCTTCAAACCCATTGCCAACTATGACACTGACAGGGACTTCGAAGGCAAAGGAATCAGCTTATTGCTTCGATAAGGCACGTTAGACTGGCTTGCTTGCATAGAAAGAGTAGTATATTGTTAGTAATATTAATTAATAGAGGCAATATCATAAATATACTACTATCACATTGAATTCGAAAATGGTCTCGAAGAACTATAATAACTTTTTACCTCAAACATTTTGTTCATACTAGATATTCCCAAAGCAGTTAAGCCAAAGCAATAATAATCCAGAGCCCCCAAAGGCCTAAATCCATGATTTGGCAGATAATGAGCCAGAGTTACTGAGCGGGCATTATTAAAACAATGAGAAAAATGACAAAGGTAAATATTGCAATCTTGACGCAGGTATCGACATCTATTTTGTCTAGCCATGACTCATTTCTCTGGTTTGTATTTATGTGAGTAGATCTTAGTAGAGAAGGGGTGTGGAAAGGTTAAGTGTTTACTGAGTTTAGGTTTGGTTCAAATCTGTATACTATTGTTGGGCTAGGGCGGATAGCTTGATCTTCAGTTTTGGTAATTCTTGCAGGATATGTTTTGCTATTTTGTAATTTTGTTTGATTTGGAACTGAAGTTTTATTGGATTTCATCATTTATGGCTATCTCATTTTATTCATTATACTCTCTGTTCTCCTTTATTTGAGTATTGAAACGGTTGGAGAAATACGACTGCTGTTAAGTTTATTCACAATTATCTCTTAATTTTCCCACTTATGTTCTTATTAATTCATGCCAAACCGCTCGATTATAAATATTATAGTCAGTAACAAATTTATTATATACTTAGTTCGACAATATTAAATAAATAAAAACACATTGAAAACATCAGCAAGCAATGAGCTGTAACTCTAGCAATAAGAATACAGATTATACGAGTTCAAATGCATGACTCAAATTCACTCTCGCTCAAAGCTAATCAAGTTGCTTACTGACTTGAAGGAGCAGAACAGCGACAATCCTAATTTATTATTATTAGCATTGTCACCATTCATTTTGCTCACATTTGCCTCACTATTGATCTCTCTGCCTTACTATTTTTTATTACTGCCATCTCCATCTGATAAAGCTTTATTTTTGATACTTGAACATGAAGGAGTGGACTTAACGTTAGAAGAATTTATCACTGATTTTTATGTCCCTTACTTTAATAGTGTCTATGAACCTAGCTTATTCACGATGGGCTGTGGAATTATTGGGTTTAGTGAAGAAGTTGATGAAAATGACATCAGCTGAGGAAAATTAGCAGACAAAACTTTAGGCTGTTCTTTAGGCTTTATTTTCTTAATATTTTGATTTTGCATAGTTTAGCCATTTACATAACCCATAACATCGACTTCTCCATCACCATGTTCACTATCCCTGTTATTATCAACATACTATTATATTTTTTCTCTAAAACGCGTAGATATTTAATCGATCATCTGCATGGACTCCTTGACACTGCTATTGATATTTTTGCTTTAGGTACTTTTGCGTTCCTTGCTGACATACTAAATATTCTGCCTGATCTCAACACAGAGTGACTCCACTCTTTTGCGGTAGGAAAGTAGGGACTAAGTGAAGAACAGAAGGGAATTTGTGTACCCGCGTGACTATGGTTAGACTGGAAAAGAGGCTGAAACCGATGATATTGTGTTACGGCTGTTGAATGCGGCCAGTTATTCACTTGAGTGAGCGATTGATGCCGGTATTATTGAGGGTAACAGATAATTTGGTTGAATTCCGGCTTTTTGAGACTATATTGTTAACAGAATTTTCAGCTCAAGATCCAGATTAGACTGCATTTCGAGCTATTATTATTTAGTATTGACTTTTCTTTTAATTTTGCAATAATTAACTTAGTTGCCTTTTTTGAAAATGGAGTTCACAAAAATGAAAGACTTGATTCCTCGGTTGAGTTTGCGAAAATTGTACATGTTCATCTGTCTGATGAAGGACCTCCACTTTCGATGCCGGAAATACCGCTGCAGCATTTCGGTGATGAATTTGTGGTGGTCATGAATATGCACTTATGCGCCATCTTCTGAAAACGATATGATGTCGGGGTAGGTCTAACTAACCAAGGTCGTACCTGGATCATCGAGTATAGTTTGTTAATGAAATCTGGCACTGGGACCTGGGGTTCACCTCTGCGCGCCTCTACTGGTATTTACATCCTATGCCAGTCGCGAATAAATTATATGTAATTACTTTTGTTGTTGTTCACGCTCGAAATACTAACTGCCAACTTCCCATCTTATACAACAGACGGTTTTCTATTTGAAAATATTTGGCAAAGGCATAAAAATTTGAGCAATAATATTTTAATTGTTTTGGAAACATTTTATTTTGCATTAAACCCACATGGAGGGCACTAACTGAAATATATTAATGTTCGAGACAATTTGACAGTGCGAATTTCATGGTTAATTTTTAATGCCCTCTTGTTGGACTACATATGTGAAATTATGTAGTATTTGTAAAATTAATAAATATATTATCGAGTAGTTACTCAATCAATCAAAATATTTGCGTTGCACTGTATTATGAAAATAATTTGTAATCCAAGAAAAGAACTTAAAATATTTGACAAAAATATCAAATAGTATCAATCTTAGACAATTTACCTAGGTTTGTATAAATACTGACCTTGCGTTGTCATTTATAAAAAAACTTAAATTAATTTTTACTAAAATCTGAGTTTTTATAAAAAATGATCAGTTAATTTCTTTTTTTATTGGATCATTAAACTAATTTGAGTCAGAGATAGTCGCAATTTTTTTTATTGATAAAAATTCTAAGACTTTTGCTATTTGGGAATACTTAAATAATTATAAATGGCAAGTCTAAACAACGCGAACGATTTTGAAGGTATAAGAGTAAGCAAACTATCAGATGTGTACCCCAATATTGAGGAATAGCTTTGTAGTAAGCATAGCCTCAATATGACCAGAATCAAGCACAAGTTCGAAGCCTTATATTCTTAATGTACATTTCTAGACTATTTAGGGAAACCATCTAAATTTGTAGTGGCAAAGGGTGTCACGTCATTAGTTAAAAATAATATTAATGATATTTAATAGCCGAGTTGTTTAATGGCTATATAGCAAGGCATCATCATAGCAGTTGCTAAAACATAACCTAAATCTAATATCTTTATCAACTATAACAAATGGGAATCACAAGCATCATCAAAAAAGTAGACATAATAAACAGCTTCATCTTAGTTCATAGATGAGCTAATGCTTTCTGCAACTGGTTCAATAGTAAACACCTCTAATATTCCCTCATTTATTGTATAGTTAGAATAAGGAAACAAGAAATCTCTTGCTATTTTATTAAGCTCTCTGTACTCCATGGTCATTGAAGATATCAGTTTGAATAAATTGAATGGTATGATTATTTACATAAACAGCAGCTTAGCCGATAGCTGTTTCTATGAAGCTTAAGCTATTATGTGGGCTTTCTATATTGCAGTGCTTGACACCAGTTAAGTTATTCATGAATACTCTTTGAGTGATTTGAAGTCAAAAATGCTAAATTGGGCCAAAATCAACTTAGGAACACAAAAATCTATTACTAAGTTAATGCAGTACGGGGACTTTATCCTATAATTTCAGCACAATACTGTTATGAGAAATAAATAACTTGAAAGTGCTCAATACAACAAAAGTAAATTAATATTTTGCAAAATCCCTGTTTCATTATTATTTAGTAAACAAAAATAACAATCGATCATAGAATATCTATAAAATTATCAAAATTAACTCTTTAAATAGGGACTAAGTTTTTACCAAATATTACATTTAATGAAGATATATTACCTGTAAAAGAAACAAACTTTTCCAAATAAAAACCAATTTATGGATAAAATCAACATACATATAGGCTCTTGCGAGGGTCTGGCCATTTGTGAGGGTGGAAAATATTTAGTTATGCAATTTGCTAACAGAAATGTACCAGATGTTATTAGAAGTCTAATTATCCATACTAAATAATATGAAAGTAGTAATAATTTATGTGAGCACAATCCATAATTGCGCAAAGACATACTTTAAAACAGGGATAGAAAATATGGATAAGCGATAAAAATAGGAAAATGGGGCAGCAATTCCAATATTTAACAGTCTGTATTTAGTTCAGCTCCCAGTGTTGGTCTCAGTATACTAGATCCTAAAGATTAAATTTGGTATATTTAATGATTTTGAATAAATGTATATTTACAGAAATTAGATGATCAATATTATTGCTTATTCTTTGTTATTCAGACTTAAAATTGGGGCTATTTGACCGAAATTTTATTAACTCCGTCATTGTTAAGTTAGAAAACTTCCATCCATTCAAGACGAGTTGTCAATTGAGTCTGATTTTGATCGAGATGAAGTCCTGTTATGAGTTTGATAGTCTAAATAGCTTTGTCTTTCTCTTTAATATTTCGAGTGAAGCACCCATAGTTTACAACTTCGACAAATACTGTAGAACTAATTGCATCGTCAGAAAAATGAAGCAGTTCAACAAATGAAAGTAAATTTTTATTTGAAGGTTGATAACTATATATATAGCATGCGTCTATTAAATCCAATTTCATAAAATTCGCTGATTACAAACTATACAGCATTGAATATTGGGAATCTATGTTATTGCTAATTGTACCTCTGCTGTCTGGGATGAATAGATTAGATTGACTTGAATAATTTACTCTTGGTAGTTGAGCTTTTAAGTATAGGCCAAAATTGTGATGAATTGTATTGTTAAGAGGGTCGACAATTTTCATGAAAATAAGCAAATCTTAATGACCAGAAATAAATCTTGATATTGTCTTACCACTTGCTTGATTAGCTGCAAATAAAAGCTTAGCATTGTTGAATTTGACGTCTTCTGTTGCTTACAGAGCTTTTATTAATTACCTAATTGGAGTGATATCTCCTGTGAAAAATTTAGACTGGCTAATCAAGCCATGAACAAATGTAGTATCGATAGGGATTGATTTTTGTTATGTTATTGATCGTATAAGCTAACTGCAGATGCCTATCAATATCACTAAAATGACACCGAGACCAAGCACTAAAAACTTCCATCTGAATGACAGTTTCTCTTCAAGTGTTTATATCGCTTTCTTTCTCTTTTTGAAGAATGCAGCTGATTATCTCACTGACTCATACAGCATGATGGGATGATACTAGAATTAATATTGTTATTGATAGTGTTTATAATTAAGTTTAAAAATAAAAAACATGAAGATTAAGGAATTATATAACATATATTCAATATCATTTAAGTAGTTTCCAGTCTTTGGCTTTCCACTCGTTATCCATCGCAAAAATGTCTTTCATGGTTATATTTTATTTATTTGTGGCAATACCTACTTTTCTGTTGTCTAAGTCAAAGTAAGTATAGAATCTATTGAAGAAGGCATCTCCCAAGAAAATCATGTCTCTTTCACTATCATTTTTCACTGATTCAATATAAGTGTCGCAGTAGTAGGCATTGGGATTTTTATCTTTCTATTTTGGATCTTGCACACATCTTTGAAGATAGAATTCCTTCTATATTTTATATTAGTCGCCACCGATGTTCATTACAATAGTAGGGAGTTCGTCCAGGTTACCAACTCGGCAGATTAAAAGCGAGAACATAGGCACATGCTTTTCAACTTCGAATGCACAGTGATTATTCTTTGTCTTAAAGCCTTTCAGAATTTGATCTTCAAATCTGTTGGGGATTGAGATACATGTGTTGCCAGTATCGAGTAAAGCTTTTCCCATTTTCATTTTTCCACTGTTTCCAATCTCAACATCAGTGAACTCAATATTTATAAATTTGGACTCTCCCATAGGGAACTCGTGCATATCATCCTCAAAAAGATTATGATCCATTTCACCGAATGAGATAAATGAACGGTTGCTTTGAATTAAGTTCAAGTTCATACCATATGCATTCTTTGATACAATGTTGTTTTTTATCAGGGTTTGGATGAAGGTGGGCTTATGCTTTGCCAGTGATGGGAATGATAGACCGATTAGACCTTATACATCTTCGAATTGTTTAGGAGCAGTGTAAGCTACTAAGAGTGGAGTTTAGAATGTTTTACCACCTAATTCGACGTCTAGAACTTCCTAATATGTTTCGAGAGGCCCATCAAGGTACCCAATGTGGATTTTAGGCTTTTTGGTATAGTCATCAGGACTATGGTATCTTTGTTTTGGTACTCCAGGAGCATTTTCACCCTTGATGAAAACGTCAGAGGAACCTGTGTCCATAGACATCTCATAGTATAATCCATCTACCTTCAGTTGCAAATTAAATCCATAGTGAGTGCTGTTAAGAGGTGCCTAAGTGTACGACATTTCGTCATGATGAAGTTGAAGATTATGACGCTTGAGAATTTGCTTATGGTTTTACAATATAAATTTAGTGTGCGATAAGTGTTATCGACCGGTCTCGTGGGCTCGAACAGCATCCATTCTGAAGGAGTTTGAAGTTGCCAGGACGACAACTGAAAGCAGAAGGATAAGTTTTAATTTCATATAGTTAACTTATAATTATAAAATGAAACAAGGTTTGCCTATATAAAGGCGTTAAATCGTTTATGTTACCTGCTCAAAGATACACTCCGGTACTCAAGGTTTAGATGATTAAGGTCAAATTCCATCTTTTTATTGAATGAGTTTTATTAAAAATATTTTGATTTGACTTAAGGATTCCGACAATCACTCGAATATAAAAACAGAATATAAATCAGGCTGCATCTTGGATAGGCAAATCGAGCTTTGGTTTAGAAACTCTTTTACTTAATACTTTCGTCCATTATTCGTTGATCATCTTCTTTGTGATCTGCAGACTCTTGTATGCTTCAATTTTATCTGAATACTATTTCTCAATTGACTACTTCTTGGCTTTCTATTTCGTCATTGACTCGGTTAAATTTGAGATTTATTCAAGCTACTCTTTGATGTGATTACTTAGCTGTTTCAGTCTGAGCTCTTTGGTTCGGATGACTGTTTATAACTTTTTGACATAATCCGATGATTATTTTTGAGCTGACCATTCTGCAGTTGCAGGATCAAATATCGATGTTTTGTACATTATTGTGAGGGAAACTTTTTTAGCTGTGTACTCAAATGGCTGTTAGGCTGGTTTCATTGGCTTTAACAGTATGTTCAAAATTTATTAGTTTTAGCTTAGTAAATAAAATAGTATAGCTACTGACTGCCAATAAATTACCTTTAAGACTCGGTTATTAAATATGAAGTAAGGCTATATTAAGATTATGTGAATTATGATGATATCATAGATTATATTTAAACAGGTATTATATAATAATGCGGAACAGTATTGAGATCACAGGAAATGCCAACTTGAAAGGCCTATCCTGCATATTGCCGCAATTACCGCAGCTGCCACCGCAATGCATATTAAAACTAAGCCAATCTCAATCTCACATATACATTCAATACAGCAAACCCGAACTACCAAGCACAATCCCCTTAACAAGTGCTCAACTGCCATAAAAATTACTGCAACTAAACGGCCTACACAATGGCCCTGCTCAGTACTAACCATAGTGGCAGGTATCATAATGCAAAAAATTGACTATCTATGTTAGTAAGCTAGACTGGCAGATTATCAATAATAAAGTGCATATGTTATAGCAGGAATTTATGAACCAGGTGCAAGTTGTATGGAATAAAGCCAAATTACCCATTTATTATGATATCAATAACTGTGTTACCATTAGAGTATAAATGAATCAGAATGTGGGAATATTAGTAGAAAATTCAGAATTATAAGTATTAGTTTAGCCAGATTCAGTTTAGTAAACTAAGAAAGATTAACATAAGTAATATAAATGCACTAACATTGCAGTATTACCTGCATCACTAGTTACATCTGGTAATATCAACAAAATTTTCATACTTAAAACGCATTAAATGCTTGCATCAAATAAGATAGAACAATAAAAAGTGTAGTCTATGAAAAAAAGTGAGAAAGTATAGAACAAATAATCAGCTTCACTGAAGACAGATGAAAAATAATAAACAACTCCAGTATCAATTAACAATAGCAATATAAACGATAGATATAGCTTTAAGTTAAAGTATATCCCAACATTGACTAAAAAAGAACAATAAAGAACATTTCCATGTGACACTGACAAAATGAATATAAAATAGCAGATTGCTCATATCAAAAGCGTAAATACAAAGCTATCTAAGGACAAAAAGACAGAGAACAATTTGCAAAACTTAATAGTTGAAGTATAAGTGATTGACTACATAGAAACGCTACAAGCCAAATGCAAGTAGCTTACAGGCAAGAATATGGAGATTCATTAATGCCGACAGTAAGTTAATAATAATAAGTAACAATAGCTAGATAACCCAAATAAGAGCCATATTTCATAAAGAAGCAGCCGTTCAAAACAGAAATAAATGCGTGGATCATAATAGATTCCATAATACAGAGCAACTACTCCAGGACGATCTTCATCGTAACCAGATGATGAACCTCCAACTTACTGTAATATATTAGTTCTTAATGAATATTTGGTACACAACTGGGGCATCGATATTTAGAAATAGTTGGTACTTGAGAGAATAGCGAGGCCTGATTAAGGAGCGGTTTCTAAGAAATTATAATACTTGTTGAATTTAAAAGATTTTCAAGTATAACTCACTGTTGCTGAGAAACAATAGTAAAATGCTGACAAGTTAAGGTAACTATTTATACATCAAATTGTTAATAAACTTAACTAAAATCAATAGGGAGAATAAAACAATAGTGTTACAATCTATTCAAAAATGCCATACTTACTGCAAAGTGAATCAACGTCAAAATTATGTTACGTAAAACTAACTCAATCTGGTAATGATTTGACAGACCCTCTTAAAATAATTAGCCCTATTAAATCTAAACAAAAGACAAGTACTGGTATGAACAAGGATACAACCAGTAAAGGGTAAGAAGATTAAGTATTAGGAACAAAATTGAATACAGTTACAAAAGTGCGTAACATATTTTATGAAGACCAAAGTCAATAAGATATTAATACTAAAGTGGGAGTTCTTAATAGAGTGAATGCATTGGCTTCCAAACATTTCAAAAGCTGCTCAAGAATCGAAGTAGCTCAAAAGAGTAGCGAGTAAATCTTTATTTAGCTATATAAAGTTTGCTACTAATAATAAATTGCAAAAGTGATAAAATACGTAAAATAAGGAGTATAAAAAATAAAATCCCTCGAATAGCAGTCATTACCCTTATTATTGACATCATTCGCAAACAACGGCAAAACAATAATGAACAAAATCATCCGCAGTGAGTAATAATAACTAAACTCAATATATATCGACATGTCACAAATGGACGACACCTCACATAATTTAGCTGATCTCAGTCTGTATTGCTAGTTGGTGTTTCAACTTACTCCATGTAATGTTGTTTTTATGGATAATTTGGATGCTGTCTGTTATAAAATTGATCAAGGAGATCTGCATAGGAGGCAGGAAAGAATTGCCAGTAAGCTTATCATTAGGAAAATATCAAAATATGCGAAAGTGTATAATAAGCTATGTATTTTCACAGCTAAAAATGAGCATAATATTGATTAATAGTTCAACCAGTTTGAGCATATTAAACTAAAAAACCCAGTCCGTGACCTTCGTCTTAAAATTCTTGCTGCTCATAATAAAGTGATAGCAATTCCTTTAACATAGAGCTAGATGAACACAATAGCTTAGAGCTCATAGTCTATGTCCTTCGGTGAGTTTAGCAAATATGTAATGACTGGTCATCGTTAATAGTAAATTAACGTTCGAGAAGCAGGTCAACCTGTAATTGATTTTAGCAAACTTGCGGGAATTAAATAGGCTAAGAAAATATTGAAAGGTGTTGTTTAGAGACCTCAAAAATATAGCTTTGTCTTCAAGAAACTACCTATCAAATTATCAAGAGGAGTACTACTATATGGTGGATCTGGCACTGGCAAAAGTGCAATAGGATAGGCACTTGCAGGATAGTTCAAAATGAAATTCTTTAGTTTGAAAGGGTCTGATATTTTAAGCAAGTACATCGGTGGCAGTGAAGCAGCTGTCAGAGAAGTATTCGAAAAAGCAATGAGTGTGAGTCCTAGCATTATATTTTTTGATGAGTTTGAGTCTATAACTCCTCGCAGAAATGCATCAAATACTGGGGTGACAGATCGAGTTGTCAATCAGTTCCTTACTTATCTTGATGGTGTGGCTTCAGTTGAAGGAGTCTATATTGTTGCAGCAAGCTCACGACCTGAGATGATCGACCCAGCTTTATTGCGACCAGGACGTATCGATACTCACATATTTTTGGACTATCCTAATGAATAGTAACGTGGTGAACTACTACATTTGTATCGTAATTCTATTTCCTTTGAAAATGAAGTGAGCGAGTTAGTGGAGATGACAGATAGCTACTCTTACTCTGATCTTATTGGTTTAATTAAATAATTAAGAATTAAGCAATCAGCAAAAGTGATAAAATAGAGCAATATGAAAAGTGCAGATGATGTAAAAGTGGATAGTAAACTTTTCAAACATATTAGCAAATAATTTTTAACAAATATCATGAGCGAATATCGTGTAGCACTTACCAAATAATAAAAAGCAAAGTAAAAATAGAGACTTTTAAAATTCAAAAATGGAGATGTACCTGATGTAAGCAAACAGAAGACAATGTTAAAATGAAAAAAATCCACAAAATACTAATTTTGTATAAATTTATTGTACTTCACATAAAATAATGTTTTCGATCAATCATTGCATATCTAATATCGATTTAAGTATTACCCATGTTTTCTACATGAGAATCCCATGCATGTTTCATTTCTCTAATCTCACTCCTGTATTTACCTTGATGTGAAACAGAAGGATAAACAAATTAGAATTTAATATCACGCTTGTCTCTGACTTCGGGTTTCATTTATTCTTGAATAAATTTCGCATCTTTTTATTTTTGTTTCTCAATTTTCAGAGCTTATTCTCTATATCTGATACTTCCATTTTTATTTGAGTAAGATGGTACTGGAATGTTATCGAAAGAGACTCCATTAATTATTCTCATTTTCTCTTTAACTGCCAAATCTGAAGCGGGAGCCAACAAAAAATGAGATAGTGCAGTAATTTCAAGGGAAATATGGTCAATATTGTCATAATAAAGAGGACTAGGGCAACGAAAAGATTTTGTTCTTTTATGCAATGCTATAAACTCTTGTTAATTAAAGTAAAACCTGTATTATCTACAGAACTAATATAACTGTTTGTAGCTTATGGATGTGTTTTTGCCTTTGCAAAGAGACTGAGAAAGTGTGTAAACATCACCACCATATTGACTACAAAATTCTTGTTTCTTAAGAAGAAGATCTCGATAGAATTTTATTTACTTATTAAAAAAATTAGAAATTAGTTCAGCAGATGCTTTCTTAATTTAGTATACTTTAGACATTGTTCCAACTTCAATTTCAATCTGACTAAATCTAGCTAACGCAATATTTCTTAGTGTTATATTGTTAGTCATAGTCAACTCCTAGAAATCATCATACTAAACTGCAATAATTTATTTATTTAAGCTTCGAAGTACTTCATCACACTCTTTTTCTGTTATTTTAGTATTTCCATGCAATTACTGAAAACTTTTTAGTTCTAATGCCATTATCTTATTATGTTTGAAGCTATCAATCGATTTAAATGCAGTTATAGAGTCATACAATTCATTTTAGCTGAGCAGTTGACGCTATCTTTACATCTAAAATTAAACAAACGGATACATAGATCTAATGAAATGCCACTTACTTCAAAATTTCAAGAATATGCACGATATACTATTTCAATCGAATTCCTGTTAAACTTGACACTGGCTTTTTTGTTATCATCAAACTAACAGGTTTAAATTAATAATACTAATCGAATATCGGTTAATGAGTTAAAATAGTAATTTAAAATACGAAAATGAAAGTTAAGATAAATCACAAATATATTTTTTACATTGCCTCCCAGCTGATCCTCATGCCTCACTCAGTCGCTGCCTGCCCTTGCGGGTTTGTAGCAGCAACTTCACTTGTACGAGTACATGACCCTCAGATGGTCAGCAATGACCTCAGGCTCAACCTCAGCATCCTTCTTTAGCCTCGCCAGAGCTGCCTGCGATTGCTGTCAGTGTTGTGAATTCCTCTGCACATGTTGGATGGATACCAACAGTCTCATCAAAATCTTATTTTGTGGCTCCTTTTCTTATCCCTAGTGCAAATCCTTGAGTAACCTAGCCAGCATTGGGTCCGGCATAGTGGAAGCCAACGACTTTATTTCCATCAGCTTTGTTGACAACCAATTTAGCATAAGCTGTACCGACTCGATCGTAGTTCACATTCCATTCTAATGGCTTAAATTTACTAGCGTATGCGACTATGTTTTGATCACCGAAAGTTTTTCTCGCATCTTCTTCTGAGTATCCACAGCATCCGTATTCTAGCGGAGTGAACACTGTTGTTGGTACATATTTATAGCTCATTAATTTTTTACCATCTCCGAATAGTCTTTCAGCGAGAAGCTTTCCAGCCATAATAGCAGTTGGAGTTAGTTCTAGTCTGCCCTCAACAACATCACCGATGGCAAATATGTCTTTAGCATCTGTGGTGTCATCATCTTTACAAATAATTTTTCCATTCTTAGCAGTCTTCACTCCGACTTTATCAAGAGCAAGTCCATGAGTATCAGCACTTCGACCTATGGCAAGTAGAACAGTATCGTAAGTCTCTTAGGCTTCTGTCTATTTTTGTTTGTAAGTCACGACCTTTTTACCCTAGGCATTGAGTTTAATTTCAGTTGGGATTGCTTCTTTAATGAATTTTACTCCATGACTTTACATATATTAACCGATTTTATTGGCCATTTGCTGATCAAATCCTCTCAAGAAAATTGATCTGACCATCACTGTTACATCAATTCCAAGACCTTTCATAAACCCAGCGCATTCAAGTGCAATGTAAGAGGCACCGACAACTAGAGTTTTACCAGGGTTTTTAGTAATCCAGAATATGTCATCTGAAGTAATAGCATGCTATTTGGCTCCAGGAGCATCTAAATAGGTTGGTCTTCCTCCTGTAGCAATGAGAATCTTATCTGCGGTGACAGTCTATTTTGAGCCGTCTGCGGCTGTCAGCTCGAGAGTATTTGCTGACACGAATTTTGCAAGCTTATTAAAGTATACAACTCCTTCGTTATTCAATTGTTTTCGATAACCGAAGTTTAATGATTTTATGTAATCTGTAATCTTCTATGATGCGGTTTCCCAAGTGTGCTTTGAGTTTTCTCCGACATTCCATCCTACGCTTTGGGAATCAGAAAGACCCTAACCAAGCAGAGCGCTGAAATGGAAAAGTTTCTTTGGGATGCAACCAACATTTACACATGTACCTCCTAGTCCCCATTTAGTTCCTGGAGGGGAAGGTTTTACGAAATCAGCAAGGCCCACTCTTGCTCCAAGTGATGCAGCCTTTTTCGCACAAGATAACCCACCAGAGCCACCTCCAATCACGAAAAGTTCAAAATGTTGCTTTTCCTGATTCATTATAAAATATAAAGAACGCATTAAAATTTGGCTTAAAATAACAATCGTCAATATTTCTGACTGCTCTTTATTAATTTCTGTCAGAAATTTTAAAATGGAAACAAAATTCCATGTATTTTACTCAAACATAAAAATTGAAATTACAATCATTTTTCTCACTTTTGAAGGCTTTGGTCATAGATTTAGTAGCTTTCTTCCCAAAACTTTTTGAGTTTGTCGAGTCTGAATTTGTCATACCTAATTTTGCGGCAACATTTTTAAAATAGCATCCATTTCATGTGATGCGCAACTGCAAGGAATATCTTCACAAAAAGAATGGCTGTAGCATAAACTCCGATAGCTAGTAGAATAATGCCCTTTTTGGTATCTCTAGGCATGAAAAAGTCAATATACAAGAATATGAAAGCTAGTAATGCATTAAACAATAGCCAATTGGCGACAAAGCTAACTTTCTAAACTAGATACCTTTTAACCCGCTGCCCATTATTTCCCTTAGTTCCCCATGAAACATTATCAACATTGCAAAATGCGTATATGAGCATCACATGGGAGTAAGCACCCTGATAGGCCAAGTAACTAAGCACGTCAATTAGCAGTCGAAAGCAGAAATAAAAATGTGTGGGTACGTGGATCAAAGCGATTATTATATACGCTAGAATGTTTATGGAAGTTATGACGAAAACCATGATTGTTTATGAGTCTTTGAAGAAATCACTAATGGAGTTGAGCTGTGCGGTTTGTAGATATACGCCAATTACGTTGTAGACCACGAGAGCCAGTACAAGAAATGTGTAGAATGAGAAAATATACGAAATGTAGTGACCCGTTTTCGTCCACTCCTGCCCATACAGGCTCCAGACAACACAAATGAGTATCATGAAGATATAGATAAGAGTCAATATTTCAGCCATATACTGTACAACAATATTACTAGCACTCTGTACGATAGTGGTATACAAGGCGAAACAGTAGAAAGCAGGGATGAGGTAGCCATTGACGAAGCTGAGCAGTGCCAATATCATTGAGATGCCAAGTAATACATATTTGCGCATAAAGTTATGGCTAGACTACATAGCGTTGTAGTAGTAATTGCGAAAGACGTACATGAAAGCGAAGTAGCTGCTGTTTATCCATCTTCGTCGCTGAATCATCAACTGCTAGTGTGACTTCATCGGATCAGTGTACGCGATAGCGTCTGGAATGTATTTCAATGTGTATTTGCGATCTTGTTGACAGTAAATTCCAAGTGACAGAATTCTATCTTCGGCCAAATACATGTTTGCTTAACGATAATCCCGCTACTCATGACTAGGATCCAAAATCATTTTAAAGTATTTTCGTTATAGCAAATTTTGTTCAAATTTTTAACCATGAATCAAAGCTTCATATCGATAACCTGACCAAGCTCCAGGCAACACATGCAAAAATCCTAGTGCACTCTCAAAGTTCTTATCGATGAAGTGAGAAATTATATATTAAAATTCTTGCGCTTTCTCTACAGAAAATAAACAGTTTTTAAAGCAGTTTGTTTACTCTTAGGCATCACCTTATTAAGATTGAAAATTAGCGTCAACAGACATGAAACCAGTTACCCCACCAACATTTTTATCTTCGAAAGCCTAAATCAATTTTAGAATCCCTTTTGGAGATGGCTTAGTTCCTACGTCAAGAAGGACACAAATTTAAGGATTGAACTGACGACAAAATCCTTCGAAAAACCATAAATGTGAAGAAAGTTTTGTTCCATTTGTATGTTTGAAGCAGGATATTACTTTTAATTTCTTTTCATCGTTTACGTTTGGACTCCATAAATTCTGATAAACAAACGATAAATTCTTTTCAATAGAAGGAGGGAAATCGCTGTTATTTTTGTAAAAATCAGACATTCGTTTGCGATCAAAATTATCCATTTAGTCCATGATAATGTGCAATCTTTATTCAAGGTAACATTTGTCCTTACCTTCTCTTCGATCGAGCTATCTATAGAACTCAATCATTGATGATGGCCCTTTTGCATATTCTCGGGTCGATCTATCTTTTATAAGCTTTAATATTCCGTCCTGAACAAGTACTACTGCCACATCATCTTAAGTGATTCCATTCTAACTGAGATGTGGCAGATTGGAATATATGCCGTTAAGGGTAGTTTCGATAGCAAATTTAGATTCGTTGTACATGCACACACAAATCAGACATTTAATTCCGCGGAAATAATACCCTCCACTTTGTTTAGATTTCTTCGTTAGTTTACCCAATATGTACAGTAGGCCATCACTCGGGTCAAAATTAGTAATCTAGCTGCGTTATGGTGTTTATTATTGAATTATTTTCTTACAATTGTCAGCTGATATTTTGGGTATGTATTTCGATAGTGGCATGCGACCGTCTGCTACAATTAGACCTTTGTAAAATCGAGGGCAACAGTAAATGTTAAGGCAAGGAAATGATCGCAGTTGTTATTTTGCCATCTTCTACCTTTTCTAATATTTAAACTATAAAATTGTGAATTTTATAATAAATTGATTTACTGACAGTAAACTTATTTTAGTATAGCTTAGTTAATGATCCCCAAGATAATTATCAAATATATTGTCAAGTTAATCTCTTGCTATTCATTTTATAAATAAAATAGTGGTTGTAAAATAATTTACTACATCTTATATTTATTAAATGGGACTGTAAGTCGAACCTCCTATCTTTAAATGGCTCCAATCGCAAAATTTAGTTAAAGAAGGGCGTCGAACAACCTAAAATAAGATTGAGCTAGCTGATGATGTCAGTATGAAGTTCTACGACGGAGTGTATATTGGCGTACTTATCAAATCAATAATAAAACTGCAACCGGACTCCACCACCTTTGAAAAATTGGATGCCATTAAATAAAATTCAACACCCGCTATTCGACTGTACAATTGGAATATAGTATGTGAGATGCTTAAAAAATTAGGCCATACGATTGAGTATGCATAAAAGAGCAGGATCCTAAATATGTAGCCAGCTCCTGTCCTTAAAGCTCTTGAATTTTTATTTAAGTTACAGCAAAATGAGCAACAATAAGGAACTCAACAGTCACAGCCTCTTAAAGTAGATATTACAGAGGTACAGAAGAAACATTTACGAGATTCACTAAACATTTTATAATTCTTTGTGATTTCAATATCAAAAAACTTCAAACTGTCTCCTCAGCACACTCTGAACCTATTTCTAGACAACAATAAATACTTAGCTCACTTACTGGTTAAAGGTGTTAAAAATTCCTTTGATCCAATATTTGCTCTTCTTGCCGACATTTCCGACAATATCGACATGATTGTAGTCACATTGTTCTGCACTGATGAAAAATAAAGTGTCAAATTCTTCCTTGATGCTCTTAAACCAGCACTGATTAGTAAATAAGCACAGGTTGTTGAGAACTGTATTCAAGTATTGAATTAAATGCACTAAACTTACAGAAGAAATTCAATGAGTTTAGACATTGTTAATAGCTGGATGAAATAAGAAGGACTCAATACTGTATTCTTTTCTATTAAAAGACATCCTGAACTTTTTAATGAGCTCATTACATTAATACACTTATTTATTGGAGCTGAACTTTATATTTTCATTGAGCCTGTTGATAAATCCCTGCTTTGGGAAAACGATGCTCAAAAAATAACTTTTTTGTCTAATTTTATGAACGTATTATCAAAATAATCAATAAAATAATTCTGTGAATCTAAATCATATGCAGCCTGGATTAAACATACTGTAAAAGCACTGAAAAGATCCAAAGAAAATAAATAAATGTCAGCACTGCTTTCATTGATGAGTTGGCTTTGGTAAAACTTAGAATAGTAATTTTAATAAAATTAAAATGCCCTTCCAAATAGTTTCCTTGCATTTCTAAAGACATGTAGCTTGAGTCAAAGTTAAATTGTTTTCAATCAATCAATAATATAAATGTTCCATTTAATGTAGATATTAGGTAATCGTAAAAATCAAAATGCGCCACTAATATACAAAATATTGATTAACTGTTTTACTTTTTGCGGCATTCCCGAAAGAGTATCTTACATTTCAATAAATTTCAAACAAGCTTTCCAAAATATTAAAAATTTACCCGGAGGAGCTCTTGTTGATCCTTTGCTTAAAAATTTATAAAAGTAAGCAAACCTGGACTGTATAACACTATGCAGAGTTATGATTGAATAAAATCGCATAAGTGAAGATGAACTTATTGAAATTATTGAAATGTTGACAAGCATTATATTTCATAATGTGAGCTATGGGGAAATTGCAATTGAGTGCATTTTTGATAATTTCAGCTCAATGAATGATTAGATGGCAGGAGATTATTGTTAGAAAAATATGAAAAATACTCTTGCTCATTTCTACTCCGTCTCTAATAGCATCAAAAGAAAGTTCGTTGATCTTAAATCTGATTATAAAAGATATGGTCATGAAGAAAGTTTTGGCAAGAATGCTAACAATTTTCTTGAGCAGATGAAAAAACATGTGTTATTAGGAAATTTAGTAAAGTTCTATGAAAAATGCGCGAACGAGTCAGAGGAAGATAGGGTTGCACTGTAGCCTATGCTTTTCCATACATACATTAGAATTCGTAATGATCTCAAAAAATAATAGCAATCTAAGCTACTTATTCCACTTATGAAACTATCATATCCATAGGATGAAGAGTTGACCCAAAAGATAAAAGAGTATGAAGACGATTTGAAACCTCCACCAAAATCAGATGATTAAAATGATGATAATAACAAAAGCTTGGATAATAAGTCAAGCATCAACCGATCCTTATAATATAGTGAAAAACCTTCAACTCCTAAACCATTGGACCTGAGTACTTTAAAGCCTTCATCTTACGCAATTAAGGATTTATAAAAAGTGAAGAAGAAGGTAGAGCATCTTAAGACAATGGAGTAGAAAAAGTAGAAAGAGAAAGACATCATGCAGGAGAAAAAGTAGCTATTCCGCAGTGTGCTCAATTAGAAAAGGCAAGTTGAATTTGGAGTCAAAAGTGTTCAAAACTTGGAGTACAAGTGTGTGTATGAGTGGGGCACTGCTAAAGAAGAGGATCCTAGCAGAATGTACGGGGTCCCTAATATTAAACTAATGAACCTTAGTAGCGAGGAATAGGCTGCTTTTGTTGAGGATGTTGACTCTCTTATTAAGAAATATCGTAAAGTGTGGAGATTTTTATTTTTCAAATATTCAAGTTTTGGAGCTCGTAACAAATAATAAATGAAAACTGAGTAAAAGATTAACATGGCTTAGGTTTGGAAAATGCTGAAATAGTATGACTGTATGATCCTTAAAAAATAATAATCACACGCTATTGTAAGGATGATTAACTAAACAATGAAGCGTAGAAACGATCTTCAAAACTTAACATATCTAGGCTTTTAAGAGTATATTTTCCAAATGTGTACCTATGGATATGGTAAAAGTGGATATGCGCATTTGCCACCTGGCCAAAAAATTAGAATGTTTTTGAAACAGCTTCGGGATATCACTGCATCAAGAGGAGGAAATACTGATTTGTTTGATAACCCATAGTAAGTATTTTTCCAAGAGACTTAAGTAGTTCGAGAATTCAATAAAAGATTAAAATAAAATCCAGAGTACATACTTCCTTAAGGCTATAAAAAGGTTAAACTTTCATAACTTTACTACGACTATTAAATTCATCCTGCAAACATTAAAGGGTTTTCATCTTCTTACAATGATGTATTTGAAGTGCTTGATGAAATATTCTTTGGATGTGCTGGACTTGGATTTCATATTATTGAACCATTGACACATAAATAATAAAAAAGCGTTGCTAAACCATGCTTATTTCAAAATTTAGCTGATAAGTTAAAGGATCACTCGAAAGGATACTTACAACCTAAGAAATCACCACCTGCAACAGCTGAGAAAAAAGATCGAGAAGACAAAAAATTTAAGGGTTTCAAAAATTAGTTTCATCCACACGTTAACTTTTCACTTGGCATCAAGATAGGCTTGGCTGGAGTAAATATTAAGAATAGATTTATTGCGGATTAAGTAGCATACTGGATGGATGATATGCTTGATGCTATTGAAAATGGTGGCTTAGTTGTTTAGAATAAGGCGAGGAAGAAAATTGATAACGAAGCTATGAAGAAAAAAAGAGCTTCTTTACACAAAATGAAGTTATAACAAAAGAATGAAGCTGAAAAATGGAAAAAGAGAGCTTAATCAGTGAAAGCCGAAACTGTGGTTTTTCAAGAGAAAAAGAAATAAGTCCAAAAATAGAAAATACAAGAGAGACGATTAAAAAGACAGGCTGAAAAATAAAAATAGCAGCAATAAATTAGACGAAAAATGGAGTAATATAAAGCTGCCAAAGATAAGCTTGATTAAAAAAGAAGATAATAGGAAAACAAAAAAAGAGAATAAAATGAAAAGAAGAAAAAAGATAAGGAGTAATACAAAAAGGGTGTGTAATAATATTTCAAAAAGAAGAAATAAGAGCTATAATAGAAGCAAGCCACTTTTAAGAAAAATAAATAAGATGAAACTAAAAAACAATAAGATGAATAGGCGAAGAAAAAAGAGTTCATGAAAAAATTGCATATCAACATTCTTAAAAAAGAGGAAATTGTGCTTTAAAAAGTTGAAGATACTAAAAAATAATTTGATGAAGTGTGGACATCAAAAGAGATCCAAGATAAATTTTCAGACTATGATATACCTCTAAAGCTATTGTTCGATTTACTTTTGAAGTATGAAAAGTCTAAAATATCAGCTACTAATAATGATTAATTAAGCTTAAACACTCTTCAATTCTTCGCTTTAAAGTTCAAAGTTGTTCCATTTATGATTGAAAAGAATACATTGGCAAAAATATTCAAGATCACTGGAAGATCAAATGAAAATAACTCTGGAATAAATTTTAGAGGCTTCAAAGAGATACTATTCCGCATCAGTGTCAAGTCTAAATAAATGCTCAACAGTATTATCGAGAAAAGAAAATAAAGAGAAAGATAGCTGGCTAAATTTTTACAAGCTAAACCATCGGATGATGGAAACCATTTTGAAATAGAGTAAAACTAAGGCTCCCCAACAAAATCATAAAATCAAAGTACACTATCGCCAAAGAAGCCAAGCTTAACAGATGACTATCTTTTCAACACATAAGGAGTTACCGCATAAACAGTTGATCAACTGATTAAATTCTTGAATCTACCCAGAGACAAGCTCAGTATGGAGGAGAGGTACAGGCAAGTTCTTGAATAAAAAAATTCAAAACCTAAAAATTTGCTAATAAAATAGTTAAAAGCTAATATGGAATAAAATTGATACTCTCCTAATTTTTTATATGTACTTAAAATAGAATATTGGATAAATCAATAGACATTCATTATACATTTTCACCAATGGTCTCACTTTTCTTCTCTTCTGTGGACTCAGTCATCAGTTTTGACACGACTTCATTCTCATTTTCGATTTCATGCAACACATCTTACTTCATGTCGTTGTGCAGACTCTTAGGTCTTTCGACCTGATATTTCTTATTGACGGCTTCAGCTTATTCGAAAAATAACTTGTATTCGTCCACGATTGTATTGAGATGGTAATGTGGTCTAGCAACATCATGTACAACATTAAATCCTTAAATTGCACTGTATGGCTGCTCCTTTACTTTCAGGTAGTTCTCAATACATTACATAAGTTATCTTTGATTCTTTTATATGAGAGTACCCATCACTGTCCCTTCTTTAACTATTTGTTTGATGTATTTGCAAATATTGATGAGAAATCCGGTGTAACCTCTGCCTATCAAATTGTTACTGAAATTTCGTGATTTATCCGACTATTTTTTAATTAACTATTTAATTTTACCTGCGAAGTTTGTCTGATTGAACAGTATTTGATATAAACTTTCATAGTGCACGTCTTTCATTTTTTAATGTTATTAAATCTTTGATGTACTTCCAGTACTGGCTACAGGAGTTGTTTGAGTTGTAGAACTCGTGCTTGTAGTTGAACTTGATACTGGACCAAGTGCGTGTTTCAGTATTTTTTCAATTTCGACCAAAACAATACTGTTCCATTCATACTTGGCAATAAACTCAAGTAAATAGTTAAAAATATTATTTGTCTTCAACTGTTTTATCATGATTTATGGGATGTTCAAGAACATTGATCCAAGAGATTGAAGAAGTTTCAGGTTTTTCATTGAAAATCTTGAAATATTTTATTTAAATTGCGTCTTAACTGTTTCAGGGTTTTGATGTGTCAAAGAAATTTCTCTATGAATCTTTTTGAATAGTGCAATAATTAAAAAAGGAGCATCATCTGCGTAGTTAGTAAGATGTTTCATGATAATGATCATTAAATTTTCTTGCTTGTACAAATTGTTCTGCATTAATTCAAAATTACATTATCAATTACTAACTCGACAACTCTGAAGATTTCAGTAGAAAAGCGACCGAGTTATTTGTGCTTGAGAGTCCAGAATCTAATGAAGCTTTCGCACAGAAAATGATTGGCGTGATCAAGCACTTCTTGGGATTGCTTATTTTCAGCATAGAGATCGACTACACTTTTAAATAATTCAATCCTTTATTTGATTTTATTATTGAGTAAAACATCCTAAACAATGATGATTCTAAAAAGTAGATCAACCATTGAAAGTGATTCTAAATAATTAGTAATTTTCATAATTTTGCCGTTTTTAAACAAGTATTCAAGAACCCTTGGCGCATTTCCAGCCATGAGATTCATGATTATTTTTACAACATAACCTGACAAAACATAATTAGACTGTTTTTAAAAATAGTTAAGTAGTCGTCCTAGCAGTATATCTCCTTTGTTCTATTCGTCTTCCATAAAGAACAATTAAAATACTTTTGGGATCATCGTGGACAATATCTCAGCTGCAATCATGGGTATCTTATAAGAGCGCATGCGATTTTATGTAGGTCCGACGTCGGTGACATATGAAATCATTTAGGCAAACCCTTTTGAGTCCAGCATAGCAAGGAATGCCGGATGCAAAGTACGAAACCAGTCAACTGCAATATCTTCTTGCAGCACTTAATAAAGCGTAAACTGCCTGTTTTCAAGTTTCTTTTCAAGTTTTTATATTTTTTATTTCTTTAACTCCTTCTCCATGAACTACTACTTTGAATTTGTTGGATATTATAGATCTGATGTGATGTATTATTATAAACACAATACTCAATATTAATAATTTGAATCCCTGTATAGAACATTCCTTAGTCACAAATGAACATAGCATCGTCATCTTCACTAACAATGCCACAGACAGCAACAAAATAAGCAAAACCAGAAGTGTCAATTGAGTCTTTGAAGTAAACAGTCAAGAAGTTTAAAAATCAAGGGTTTGAATCACTGACTCATCATGATCTTGCAGTCGCATTATCCACGGTTGGTTTCGCTTAAGTTTGTAAGTAGTTTGGAGCGATTTGGAATATCAAATGTTAAAAATAAGCATTAAAAATACTTAGTGATTCTGATTATGATTTATCGTGGTATGGCAAAACTAATAACCTCAGATTTACTAATTTTTTAGTACTCTGCTCAAGAGGGGACATTGAAAAAGTAATGCAATTCACAATTTTAGATTAAATAACTAATGTCTTCGGTCAATGTAGAAAGCAAGAAAGAACTATTCAGTACAGTTGATAATTTTAAAAGAAGTGGCTTGCACATTGCCGTCAAGGAAGGATACGATGTACTCGCATAATATCTAATTAATTAAGGAATGCCTTTAAATTCAAGAGATCGTGAATTGAAAACTCCTCTTCATTATTGTAAGAATGAACTGATTTGTCAGGTTCTAATAAATAAAAAGGCAAAATTAATAGTAAGAGATAATAAAATGTGCACTCCTGTTCATTATATTGCAGGAGGGGCTGACTATAAATGTTTATAAATACTTCTGAAGGCAGCCAATCTCGTTAACGAAAAATAATCAACTGGCAAAACTGCATTATTCTACGCAATTTTCAATACAAGCGAAGAGCAGGTTAATATTATTAGAGTCCTACTTTAAAATGGAGCCAAAGTAAACGAGCAAGACATATTTGGTAAAACGCCACTTCACTATGCGGCAGAAATTGGGAAATCACGTTGTATACCAATTCTATTGCGAAAGGGAGCTTCAGTCGATGCAAGGGACAAGCATGGTAAATCTCCACTTGATTTGGCATAAGGTCAATAAAAAGTGCGTAAAATTATATTAGCATACTGCAACAACAAGGGAGTCATTTTCTAAGGAGAATAGTAAGCTAAGAGACAATAGTTGAAAGTTATATAATAGAACAACTAAAATCAAACGAATGAAGCTAAGCTTGACAAATAAAAATAAGCAAAGACATCGAAATTACAGAATAACAGTAAAGTAAAAGAATCGACTTTACACAGTAAGCAAGCACAAGGTCAGTCACAGATATATACAAAATAAATTACACAAATATCGACGTGGGTTCGCTAAAAGTTTTTTGTTCTCATGAAGAAACTCCAGTAGTCAGGAGTCAAGGCTATGTGGCATTTGAAAAGACCTTACGTGTACACTGGGAGTTGGGCAGAAGATATTGACAGCTTAGAGGACTTATATTAGACCTTTCTCAATGTGAGTGGACCCGAAGCTGCAATGAGAGCATTTAATATATTGTGTCCTTACGAGAAGCCTTTGCCTACAGTAATTGGAAAATCAGAACAAGCTTTTCAATCCTTCTTCGGTTAAAGTTGGTTTAGCAATGATCCTATTGAAAAGTTAAGAACAATGCACTCATCTTCAAAAGTGCGTACTGAATTAGAGCTAAAAATGAAAGAAGCTGAGGATTTAAAGACAGAATTGATGGGCTATCGATCATAAATTTAAGCTTTGTAGTCAAAAATAATGAATTTAAATGAAGAAATTAGTCACTATAAGAAAGTATAAGATGATCTTAGAAAATAAAAAAACAGAAATACAGCTCAGTATACTGAAGTACTAAAGCTGATGTCATAAAATTAATAATTAAAATCAGAGCTGAATAACTTAGTGGGTGGTGAATAAAAGACCAAAATTTTAAGTAATCTTGTGGATGAACTAAGATCTAAAAATTAAGACTTGATGAAGTAAATATAAAACTTAAAAGTTATTGAAGCTGCGGCTCGTAGAAAGTGCGGTCAAGTGTTTTTAAAAAGTTTAAGTTTGGCTCAATCTTCATAGCAGTTCAGTGTTCCTAGCGAAGATAACTTATATGACGATGACGCTATAATCAGCTTATACAATTTATTAAAAAGCAACCCTCCAAATCTCGAGAAACGTTTTAAGCTAGCAGATAAGAGAGGAAACAACAAATTAACAATTGATGAGTTCACAAGAATGCTTGAAGACTTATCGATGCTACCTCAAGATGTGATGTCAATGCATCGAATCACTGGTTTTGCATTCGGTCGTAAAACATTGTCTCTGTAGTAATTCAAGACTATTCTCGAAAACAGGCATAAGAATAGACCAATGTGGGAGAAAAAATTGATTCGTAAAATAAAAAGTATCATACTTTAAAATGGAATGAAGATCGACAATTTTTTTGAGCTCATGGATACAGATGGCAGTGGCACAATTGAAGCTTCGTAATTGAGAAAAGGATTAGAGCAATACAATATATTTATGAATCAAAATGATTGGAGTAATCTCTTTAATCTATTAGACAGTGATAACTCTGGAGAAATTGACCTCAACTAGTTAAAAACATTGATGGATCAATAAAGAACTGGTAAGCTTGAAAATCTCAAAAAAGATTAAAAGTAATAAGATAATGCAAAATAATAATAACAAAAAAAGGAAGATAAAAAATAGGAAACAAATGAACAAGATAAAAAATAAAAAGGGGAATAGTAAGAATAGTAATAAGAATAATAGAAAAAAGAGTAGTAAGAATAGAATTAGTAAAAACCTTAATAGAACAAATCATAAAAACAGGAATAGGAGCAAGAAGAATAGTAATAATAATTTAAAGAGCCATATCAATAAAAAGATTCAGATGAGGAGAAAGGAATTATTAAGTTGAGCGGAAACTTAAAAATTAAGATTCCTGCTTTAAAGTTTGCAAATATTTAAGGTCAATAGAACCTCTAAAAAGCTTATCTTAAGTTTTTCGTAAATGATGATGTTGACTTTGGTGATGCGATAAAAATGTTTGATTTGACTAAGAAAAAATAGGTCAAAACAGAACTAAAATTAGTATAATATAAGGTATAAAATCTTGAAAACTTTAATTTGAATATATCAGCATGGAAAACAAGAGATTAAATCGAGTAGAACTATTTAGGAGAAATTAACATAAATTTAAAAGATTTAATTGAAAAGCCTAATGAGCTTGCTATTGATTAGAAATTTAAACTCGTTGCTTAAAGTTTTGAGAAGGAAGTAAAAGCCAACATTTACGTACAAGCTGAGTGGATTCCTACACCTGAAGATTAATGATTATTATTTTTGTTTAATTTACAACATATACAGTATCATATCAATTATAAATGTGAACAAAGTCCTCAAATTCAGGCCATGTATCTTTCTTGGGAATCACCTACAAAACTTCATTAACAGTATCACATGCTAAATTAATCTGATGGCGAAGCTCAGATAAATCAGTCAGTTCATCAGATTTGTTCCATTCTTGCAATAGTTTTTGTTTTTATATAATTTTTTAGAAAATCTAAACAAATTGTTGAGAATATTCTCTTATAATCGCAGAAGGAGAATCTACTTGAGTTACTTTCAAATGTTCATAGCACCTTGGAATAATTTCAGAATCGATAATATGAAGAAAAGTATCTTTTTCAGCTAATACTGTATTTTTATACAACATCTTCATATTTTAGTATTTTTTCTCTATCTATGTAGACTTTGCAATTCCCGTATTTACAAATACCTGTCCTGCTTCTTTAATGTTTTCAATATTTTCAATAAACTTCTCATTAACATATAGATTTCTATTTTTGGCTTATTGTACCCATTATTTACTATACCCATTTCCACAATATCGAA